>Ga0210044_10000933_pt1 | contig 44569 bp, 40 predicted proteins | sample CryGey13umfilter_2_FD_183959 | JGI IMG/M metagenome (GOLD analysis project Ga0210044, IMG submission 183959) | Groundwater microbial communities from aquifer in Utah, USA - Crystal Geyser 4/9/14 3 um filter (SPAdes) (version 2) | ecosystem: Environmental > Aquatic > Deep subsurface >... | reverse complement strand
AGGGAAACGACAGCCTGGGCCACCGCAAGCAATAACAAACAACGCGGCGTCGATTGGCAGTTCACCATCAACGACGCACGGCTCAAGCTCAAGTCACTCTACCCGAAAGGCAAATTCTGACAGAGCACTAGGCACGATATCCGGAAAGCAGTGCGGGCCTGTGACACGACGTCACAGGCCCGCTTGCGTCAGGAAGGAATTCAGGATTTCATGACGAAGTGCGACAGGAAAATACCGGCCGCCACGGCCGACCCGATCACCCCGGCCACGTTGGGCGCCATGGCGTGCATGATCAGGAAATTCTGGGGATCCTCCTTCGCCCCCACCATCTGGCACACGCGCGCGCTGTCGGGAACGGCCGAAACCCCGGCCGCCCCGATGATGGGGTTGATCTTGTCGCGGGTGAAGAGGTTCATGGCCTTGGCGAAGAGCACCCCCGCAGCCGTCGCCACACAGAACGAGATCGCGCCCAGGGCGGCGATCTTGATCGACGCCGGGGTCAAGAACCGGCTCGCATCGGTCGAAGCCCCCACGCACAGGCCCAGCAGGATGGTCACGGTGTCGATCAGGGCGTTGCGGGCGGTCTTGGCCAGCCGTTCGGTGACGCCGCTCTCCTTAAGGAGATTGCCGAAGAACAGGAAGCCCAGCAGGCTGATGGCACCCGGCGCGATTCCCGCGCACAGGATGAAGGCCACGATGGGGAAGATGATGCGGATGCGCTTGCTGACCGGGCGCGAGGGCTTCATGCGGATCAGCCGCTCCTTCCGCGTGGTCAGAAGCTTGATGATGGGCGGCTGGATCACCGGCACCAGGGCCATGTAGCTGTAGGCCGCAACGGCGATGGCGCCCAGCAGGTGGGGGGCCAGGCGGCCGGCCAGGAAGATGGCCGTGGGCCCGTCCGCCCCGCCGATGATGCCGATGGCTGCGGCGTCGCTGGCCGGAAAGCCCAGCAGCAGGGAGCCCGCAAAGGTCAGGAATATTCCCGCTTGGGCGGCCGCGCCCAGCAGGATCAGCCGCGGGTTGCTGAGCATGGCGGAGAAATCGGTCATGGCCCCGATCCCCAGGAAGATCAGCGAGGGATACCAGCCTTGGGTCACGCCGGAGTACAGCACGTTCAGCACGCTGCCGGACTCGTAGATCCCCACGTTCATGCCGTCGGACAGGGGGATGTTGCCCACCAGCATGCCGAACCCGATCGGCACCAGCAGCAGGGGCTCGTAGTCGCGCGCGATGCCCAGGTAGATGAACACGCACCCGATGAGCAACATGATGATGTTGCCCCAGGCGAAGTTGCCCAGGATCCCCACCTGCAGAAAATTCCACAGAACGTCCATGGGTTACTCGAACTCCACGAGAGTTTCGCTCTCCCGCACCGCATCGCCCGCGGCCACCGCCACGTTCTTGACCTTACCCGCCACCGGGGCCGCGATGGTCGTCTCCATCTTCATGGCCTCGATGACCAGCAGGGCCTGCCCCTGGGTCACCTGGTCGCCCGGCTTGCACTTGACCTCCAGGACCGTGCCGGCGATGGGCGAGGTGACGCTCCCGGCGCCACCGGGAGCCGCCGACGGCCCCGCCGCCACCGGCCGCGGCGCGAGAGCCCCCGCAGGCGCGACCGGCGGGAGCGATCCCGCCTGGGCCATATCGGGCAACGGCGAGGGTGAACCGTTCAGCATCTCGTCCTTGGCATCCAGAACCTCGACGTCGACCTCGTAGGCCACTCCGTGGACGGTGATCTTCAGCTTCATGTCCGTTCCTTTGCTGCACAGCGACCGGGGTCCCGGCCGCACGGTTAGCGCAACTCCCGCTTGCGGCGGGGCTGATGGGATCCCTGCAGAATGAGTCGGCCCTGGGCCGACCAGGGCGTGCGCTTGGTCAGGGGCGAGAGCAGGCGTCGGATGCGCCGCACGCGGAAGCGACCGCCGACGGCCACCGCGGCTGCGGCCGACAGCAGCACCAGGGTCGTCTCGTCGATGTCCTGGGTCCTGGCGGACGCCTGGGCGACGTTGCGGGCTTCGGCCCGTTGCCAGCGGTCGTCCAGCATCTTGAGCAGGGCGACCGCCGAGGCGATCACCGCCAGGACGGCGAACACGATGGCGATTCCCGCCAAGGACAAGGCGGCCATTTCCTGGGTTATGCGCCCGGTCACACCGTTCTCCTACAGGGGAATGAGGCCGTGCTTCTTCTCCGGCCTCAGTTCGCGTTTGGATTTGAGGACTTCCAGGGCCATGGCCACGTAACTGCGGGTCTCCGACGGCTCGATCACGTCGTCCACCATGCCCCGCCCCGCGGCCGCGTACGGGTTGGAAAAGCGCTCCTTGTACTCGGCGATCTTCTCCGCCCGCATCGCATTGGGATCATCGGCGGCCTGGATATCGCGCCGGTAGAGCACGTTGACCGCGCCCTCGGCGCCCATGACGGCGATCTCGGCGGTGGGCCAGGCGGCCACCCGATCGGCGCCCATGCTGCGGGCGCACATGGCCAGGTAGGCCCCGCCGTAGGCCTTGCGCACCACCACGGTGACCTTGGGTACCGTGGCCGCACCGTAGGCGAACAGCATCTTGGCCCCGTGCCGGATGATTCCGCCGTACTCCTGCTCCACGCCCGGCATGAAGCCCGGCACGTCGACCAGGGTCAACAGCGGGATGTTGAAGGCGTTGCAGAAGCGGATGAAACGCGCCCCCTTGCACGACGAATCGATGTCCAGCACGCCGGCCTTGCAGGCGGGGTTGTTGGCGACGATGCCCACGGTCGAACCCTCGATGCGGCTGAAGCCGATCACCAGGTTGGGGGCGAAATGATCCTGCACCTCGAGGAAGTCGCCGCCGTCGACCACGCGGGTGATCACCTCGTGCATGTCGTAGGCCGCACGCGAGTTGTCCGGCACGATGTCGTCGAGGGTCTCGTCGGCCCCGACCTCGTCCTCGTGCAGGGTCTCCACGAAGGGCGGGTCGTCGGTGTTGTTGCTGGGCAGGAAGCTCAGCAGACGCCGCGCCAGGGCGATGCTCTCGGTGCCGTTCTCGGCCACGAAGTGCACCACGCCCGAGTACTGGCTGTGACTCTCCACCCCGCCCAGTTGCTCGGCGGTGACGTCCTCGCCGGTGACCTGCTTGATGACGCTGGGCCCGGTGATGTACATCTGTCCTTCGCGACGGACCTGGATGATGAAGTCGGTCAATGCGGGCGAGTAGGCCGCCCCGCCGGCGCAGGGGCCGCTGATGATGGATATCTGCGGGACCACCCCGGAGGCCCGGATGTTGCGGTAGAAGATGTCGCCGTAACCGTCGAGGGAGTCGACGCCTTCCTGGATGCGGGCGCCTCCCGAATCGTTGATGAAGACGATGGGATCCCCCGTCTTCATGGCGTCGTCCTGCAGACGGCTGATCTTGCGCGCGGTGGCTTCACCCACGGCCCCGCCGGCCACGGTGAAATCCTGACTGGCCGTGTACACCGGCCGCCCGTCCACCAGGCCCACCCCCGTGACCACGCCCTCGCCGGGCAATTCCTTGCCCTGCATCCCGAAATCCACGCAGCGATGCTGCATGAAGAGGTGCGTCTCCTGGAAGGTGTCCGGGTCGAAAAACTGGGCCAACCGCTCGCGCGCGGTCCGCTTGCCCCCGGCGTGTTGCTTCTCGATGCGCTCCGGTCCCCCGCCCTGGTAGAGGTGGGAGCGGCGCTTGTGCAGATCCTCGATTTTGCTCTTGTCCATGGTCGCCTTCCTGACCGGGGGATCGCCCATCGTGCCCCCTCTTCACATGTTCGCCTAGGGGAAAGATCGCGCGGAATGGTCAGATGTCAAATTTTTGACAGGTTTTCCGGACTTTTTACTGCCCGGTCGCGTGGCGCGGTTAATCGAATGTCCAACATCAGGTTAACGGTTAGGACTTCAGGTTTTCGGGATTGAGCCCTTCCAGCTCCGGCAAGACGAATCGTCCGTCCTTGCGGATCAGCACGTCGTCGAAATAGATCTCGCCGCCACCCCACTCGGGCGTCTGGATCAGGACGATGTCCCAGTGCTGGGCGCTCTTGTTGCCGTTGTCGGCGGCCGCGTAGGCGTTGCCCGGAGTCAGGTGGAAGCTGCCGCTGATCTTCTCGTCGAACAGGGTGTCGAGCATGGGTTCGGTGATGTAGGGATTGACGCCCAGGGCGAACTCGCCGAAGTAGCGCGCGCCCTCGTCGATATCCAGGGCGGCCTGCAGCTTGTCGTTGTCCCCCTCGCAGGAGGCCTCGACGATCTTGCCGTCCTTGACCACGAACCGCAACTTGTCCAGCACCGCTCCGCCCTGGCGGGTCTTGGTGTTGTACTGGATCACGCCGTTGACGCTGTCGCGCACCGGGGCGGTGTAGACCTCGCCGTCGGGGATGTTGCGACCGCCGTCGCACTTGACCGGCGGCAGACCCTTGATGGAGAACGCCAGGTCCGTGCCCGGGCCGAGAATCTTCACCCGGTCGGTGCGTTCGATGAGCGCCGCCAAGGGATCCATGGCCTTGCTCATCTTGGCGTAGTCCATGGTGCAGACCTGGAAGTAGAAGTCCGCGAACTCGTCGGTGGCCCGCTCGGCGGCCATGGCCATGGCGGGGTTGGGATAGCGCAGCACGCACCACTTCTTCTTCAGGCGCACCGGCAGGTGGACCTGTCCCCAGTAGGCCTCGTCGTGCCACTTCATGCGTTCGGGCTCCACGTCGGCCAGGTCGAAGGGGTTGGTGCTTCCGCGCACGGCGATGTAGGCGTCGACCGCCTCCATGATGGGCCGGTGGAAAGCGCCCCAGGCGGCGAACTGCTCCTGGCCGGCGTGCTTGATGAAGCCACGGCTGAGGGTCTCGTCGTTGTAGTACCAGAACGGCACCCCGCCGTGTTCGGTCGCCACGCGCACCAGTTCGCAGCCCAGCTCCATGGCTTCCAGGCCCTTGATCTCGATGTAGATCTTCTCGCCCGGCTGGAGTTTGACGCTGTAGGTGATGAGTTGTTCGGCCAGGCGGGTGATGCGCGGATCCATGGTCAGCTCCCGGTTCAGGTGCGGTGGTCGAGGGATCGGCAGCATAGCAGGGCCGCCGCACGGCCTGAAGGAAATTCTGCCCTCACGGGCGCGGGAGCCTATATTGGCTCCCTGAGACTACGGGCTGTCCCGCTGAGCCAGGAGGTGGAACGTGAATCCGAAATTGGAGAACCTGCTGCCGTCGGATCTGGACGGTCATGTCGATCACATCGGCGTGGCGGTGGCCGACCTGCAGGCGGGGATCGCCCTGTATCGCGACCTGCTGGGGCTGGAGCTGGAGCGCACCGAGGAGGTGCCGCAGGAGAACGTGCAGGTGGCCTTCCTGAAGCTCGACCGCAGCGGCGGGCGGGGTCATCTCGAGCTGCTGGCCCCCATGGGCGAAGGCGGGAACATCGCCGCCTTCATCGCCAAGCGCGGGCCCGGGCTGCATCATGTGGCCATGGCCGTGCCGGACATCGCCGCGGCCATGGAGCGCTGTCGCGCTGCGGGAATCCGGTTGCTCGACGACAAACCACGGCCGGGCGCGGGCGGCAAGCAGATCGTGTTCCTGCACCCCAAGGATTGCGGCGGAGTCCTCGTGGAGATGTGCGCCCCCGGCGACGGCTAGCGGCTCCCGTACACGCCGACCTTGCGCCAGGTCTCGGCGCTGACGACGGGCGTCTGATCCACCTCGCCGGCGGGATTCAGCCAGGCCGGCTCGTAGCCCGCCCCGCTCAGCATATCGAGCAGATGGGTGGACGTCGCCCCCACGTACAGGGCGTGGGTCCCGGATCCGGTGCACCCTTCGGTCTTCATGCAGCTCTGGAGACCCTCCGACTCCAGGTCGAAGCGGACATTTTCGGGGCGCCCCGTGAACATGAGTTTCCAGTGCACGAGCTGGGTTGATCCCCGGGCGACGCTGAGCCCGCTGCCCAGTCCGTAAACGATGCTGCCTTGCTTCCGCCCCACGTTGAAACCCGGGGCGGGAAATTCCTGGGACAGGATATAGGCCTCGGCGCCGGTGATCTTGAGGTTGAGCTCGTAGCCGCCGATGGCCATGAGGACCTCGCCCTCATGCTGCACGGACTCGACGTCGGTCAGCCAGGCGTAGAGGTCGACCTTGGTGACGCCCGCCTCGGCGGGACCGCTATCCCAGACCGAAACCAGGGAATCCCCCTCGACGAACGAGAAGCGGATGATGCCGTTCTCGCCGCACCACACCGAAGCTGTGGCGGGCAGGGCCGCGGCGACGGCCAGCAGGATGCAGGTCAGCAGCAGGATCTTGCGCATCGGATCGTTCCTTTCGGCGACGGAGCTCGGGTTCAACTGCCGGTGCTGGAATAGCGCTTGATGCCGCGTTTCCAGATCAGGACCGCACCCGAGAATACCACAATCCCCACCAGGGGAGTCAACAGGGCCACCCGCGCAAACCCGGGACTGCCCAGGAACCAGGTGGCCGGGTAGAAGGCCACCCAGGCGAACGGCAAAGCGAAGGTCAAGAACAGCCGCACCGGCAGGCTGTAAATCGTGATGGGGTAGCGGCTGAACCGGATCAGGTTGTAGACCGGCGGCGCCAACCCCATGCGATCCTCGAACCAGAAGGTCACCGACGTGATGGCCAGGAACACTCCCGAGTAGACCAGAGCGGCCGACGGCGCCAGAACCGCCAGACCCAGAACCTGTTGAATCCCCAGAGGCAGCCCCAGTTCCCGCCCCGCGTAGATCATCACGCCGATCCCCAGCAGGATCTCGTTGATGCCCGATACGCTGAACGACTCGCACAGCACCTGGGTCAGGGTTCCCACCGGCCGCAGCAACACCCGGTCGAGCTTGCCCTGGATGATGTACTTCTCGCTGAATCCGTAGAGATTGACGCTGATCAGGTTGAACAGGCCCAAGGGAACCAGGGAGAACCCGTAGATGAAAAGCACCTCGGGAAAGCTCCAGCCGTCGAGCGAGCGCACCTTGCTGAACAGGGTGGTCAGCACCGCCATCTGGATGACGATGCTGAACGAAACGGCCAGGGTATCGATGACGAAATCCATGCGGTAGGCCAGACGCGACTTCACGAACTGCGCGAAGTAAGTCCCGTAAATCCCTAATTGCCAAATAAATGCAGTTACACCCCTACGGGGTTTACGGCCGACCAAAAGATTTTCCGACACGGTTTCACCCCCCCTGCGCGATCACCCGGCGCACCGAGAATTTGAACACCAGGCGGGCCAGGATGAACAGGCCGATCGCCCAGGCGAACTGCAGCCCTATGGCCTGGTAGAGCTCCGGCCCGGTGCGCTTGCCCAGGAAGATGGTCACCGGAATGTAGCTGATGCCCTGGAAGGGCAACCACTGCACCACGACCTGGAACCAGTGGGGAAAGAGCGTGAAGGGGATCAGCACGCCCGTCAGAAAATCCATGCTCACCATCTGGGCGCGCAGCACCCCCTGGATGTTCTTGAGGTAGAACGCCAGGCACCCGATCAGGAAGTTCCACTGGCTGTAGATGACCAGGGCCAGGCAGAAGCTCAGGAATGTCCAGGGGTACAGGGCGAAGTCGGTCGGTCCCAGCAGATGGAACAGCGGCACGATCACCACCGTGATCGGCAGGGTGAACATCATCAACCGGAAACAGGACTCCCCCACCGCCTCGCTCAGCATGACCGTCTGCAGGTGGAAGGGCTTGATGAGCTGCATGGCGATCTCCCCTTCCACCACCATGCGGCTGAGTTGGCGGGAGATGTTGTTGAAGTAGAAGCTGCGGCCGATCCAGCCCACGGCCACGTAGGTGACCATCTCGGGCAAGGTGAGCCCGCCGATGGTGACGGCGCCGCCCGGGCCCGGGGTTCCGCTGCGGAACAGGGCGGAATAGATGTAGTAGTGGCCGGAGATGAAAATCGTGTAGCTGATCACACCGGTGTAGTAACGCAGCCGGTAGGCCAGGAACTTGAGAAAGGACAGGCGCACGAAGGACGCGTACAACCCCAGGGTGGCGGTCCAGCTGCGCCCCCAGGGCACCAGGCGATCGGCGCGAACGGCCTCGGTGGTGGGCTCGCTCATGCCTTCTCCTTGCCGGCTGCCCGGTAGATGTCGCGCACGATCTCCTCGATGTCCACCTCGGCCAGGTGCAGATCGGACACCTGGCAGTCGTTGACCACCTGGCGGATCACCTCGGCGCCCGAAACCTCGGCGCGCCGGAACTCGGCCACGTGGTTCTTGCCCTCGCGGTCTCGCCAGGTGACCGGCAGGTCGGCGGTCACCTTGCGCAGGTCGTCCGCGGTGACGGCCTCGCGCAGATCCACCGTCAACCGCACACGCCGCCCCAGACGGGTGCGCAGGTCCTCCAGTTCCCCGTCGAAATGCACCTCGCCCTTGTCGATGATGATCACCCGACGGCAGAGCTGCTCGATGTCGCCCAGGTCGTGGGTGGTCAGGATCACGGTGACGCCCTGCAGGTCGCGGATCTCGCGCAGGAAACCGCGCACGCTCTCCTTGGCCACCACGTCCAGTCCGATGGTGGGCTCGTCGAGGAACAGGATGCGCGGCCGATGCAGCAGGGCCGCGGCCAGGTCGCAGCGCATGCGCTGGCCCAGGGAGAGCTTGCGCACCGGTTGGTGCAGGAACTCGCCCACGCCCAGCAGGTCGTCGAAGACCTTCATCTGCTCGGCGTAGATGTTCTCGGGCACCTCGTAGATCTTGCGCAGCAGGCGGAACGATTCGATCACGGCCAGATCCCACCACAGCTGGGTGCGCTGCCCGAAGACCACGCCGATGTGGCGCGTGTACTGCAGGCGGTCGCGCCACGGCACCAGGCCGCCGACGGAGACCTTCCCGCTGGTGGGAGTCAGGATGCCCGTGAGCATCTTGATGGTGGTGGACTTGCCGGCCCCGTTGGCGCCGATGTAGCCGACCATCTCCCCCGCCTCGATGTCGAAGCAGACGCTGTCGACCGCGCGCAGGTCACGGTAGCGGGGACGCAGCAGATCGACGAAGCCGCCGGCGACGCCCTCGCGCTTCTTGATGAGCCGGTAGTCGCGGGTCAGGTCACGGACATGGATCAGGGGAGCCATGGATCAGTCGCCCTCCGGTGCTGCGTCCTTGTCCGCGGTCTCGTCGGCCTGCAGACCGGATACCAGGTCGCGCACTTCGCCCTCGGTCTTGGTCAGCTTCTCCCGGCAGACCTGCAGCAGGGCCACCGCCCGGGCCACCTCCTGACCCAGCAGGTCGATGTCCACCTCGTCGTCCTCGAGCCGGGCCAGGATCTCCTCGACCTCGGTCACAGCCTCACCGAAAGAGAGTTTCCTGGGCGGGATCGGTTTCTTTTCCGCGTTCACGTTTGGTTCCCTTCTTTGGTTTCTTTCCCCCGTCGCCGCCGGGTTGCACGATGCTCACGGACTGACCGTCGGCGAATCGGGTGGTGATCCTTTGTCCCGGCGCGAGGTCGGCCGCCAGCTTCACCAGCTGTCCGGTCTCGTCCAGGGTCAGGGTGTACCCGCGGGCCAGCAGGCGGGCCGGATCCAGCAGGCGGGCCTGCATCTGCGCGCGATCCAGTCTCTGCGCCCGGCGTTCCAGCAGCAGGGCCGAGGCGCGCGGCAGCCGGGAGGCATCCTGGGCAAGGCGCTCCTTCCGCTGCGCGATGATCCGCCCCGGGGATTTCCCCAGCGCGTCGGCCAAGGCGCTCCATCGCGCCTGGGCCGTGGCCACGACACCCCCGGTGCGGGCCGCCAGACGGCTCTGCATTCGCTCCAGCCGGCCTCCCGAAGCGCCCAGTCCCGCCGTCACCCGCTGCTGCAGACGCGCGGCCAGGCGCTGGGTGTCGCGCCGGGAGGCGTTCAGCTTGCGCTCGGCAGCCCAGGCCAGGGGCCGGGCGATATCCAGGCGAGCGACGGCGGTCTCCAGGGCCTCATCCACCGCCGCAGTCAAGCGGACGGCAGCGTCCTCCAAGCGTGCGGCCGCCGCCTCCACCCGGTCGACCAGGTATTCCGCGGCCGCCGTCGGTGTCTTGCAGGAGTGGTAGGCCACCACGTCACAGATGCTGCGGTCGATCTCGTGCCCGATGGCCGTGATCACCGGCACCGGGCATCGGGCGACCGCCACCGCCAGATCCTTCTGGTCGAACCAGCTCAAGTCGGCCCGCGAACCGCCGCCGCGGGTGATCACCACCACGTCCACGCCTCTGCGCACGTGCGCGGCCATGGCGCGCAACACCTCGTCCTGCAGCTGGGCGCCCTGCATCTTCGCCCCGCGCAGGGTCACCGTGAAGGGGCGACCAGCGGCCTGGATGCCGGTCATGAAATCGCGCTCGGCCGCGCTGCCGGGCGAGGTGATCAGGCCGACGCCCAGGGGCAGATCCGTCAGCACGAGTTGCTTCTGCCGTTCGAGCAAGCCCTCGGCGGTCAGGAAGGCCAGCACCTCGCGGCGCACCGCTTCCAGTCGGCCCAGGGAGTAGGTCTTGTCCACGCCGACGATCTTCAGGCTCAGCTTGCCGAACGGCGGATAGAAGTCCACGACCGCCTCGAAGCAGGCTTCGATCTGGTTGGCCAGATGCAGGTCGGGATCGGTGCCGTCGAGGTAGCGACCGAGGCCGTGCTTCTGGCGATCCCAATCCATCAGGGCCACGGGGATCTGGAACTCGGCCGCCCCCGTGGAACCGGTCTCGTGCAGTTCGAAATAGATGTGCTTGCGACGGGCAGCATCCTGAGGCAGACGCTGGATCTCCCCCTTGACCCACACCGTACCGCCGAAGGCGGATTGCAGGACGTCGCGGATCCGCTCGTTCAGCTGGCGCACCGTCAACACGTCGCGGCGCGGCTCCGGCCCCGAGGCGCCGCCCGCAGCGAACAGGTCCGCCTTCCGGTCAGCCGGCAAGGAGCTGCACCGTGCGCGCCAGCAGGCGCGCCCCAAAGCCCGTGCCGCCGGCCGGGCAGATCCCGTCGCCCTTGGACGAGTACGCGGGACCGGCGATGTCCAGGTGGGTCCAGGCCGTCTTGTCGTCGACGAAAGCCGCCAGGAACGCGGCCGCGGTCAAGGCGCCCCCCTCCCGGCCGCCGCCGATGTTCTGCAGGTCCGCCCAGGTCCCCTTCATCTGCTCCTTGTGCTCGTCCACCAGGGGCAGGGGCCACACGCGCTCGAAGGTCTCCCCGCCGGCCTGCTTGAGGATGTCGGTGAGCTCGGCGCTGTTGCCCATGATCCCGGCGAAGTGCTTGCCCAGGGCCACCACGCAGGCGCCGGTCAGGGTGGCCATGTCCAGCAGGTAGTCCGGTTTGCCGCGACCGGCGTACCACAGGGCGTCGGCGAGGATCAGGCGGCCTTCGGCGTCGGTGTTGAGCACCTCGACGGTCTTGCCGCTGGCCATGGTCAGCACGTCGGCAGGCTTGATGGCGTTTCCGTCGGGCATGTTCTCGGCCGTCGGCACGACCACCTGCACGTTCACCGGCAGTTTCATCCGCGCGATCGCCAGCACGGCGCCCAGCACCCCCGCTGCCCCGGCCATGTCGGACTTCATCTCGTCCATGGCGGCGCTCGGTTTCAGGGAGATGCCGCCCGAATCGAAGGTCACGCCCTTGCCCACCAGGGCGATGGTCGGGGCCTTGGCCGCGCGGGATCCCTTGTAGTCCACGACGATCAGTCGCGGCGGATAGACGCTGCCCTGGCCCACGCCCAGCAGGCCGCCCATCTTCAGTTTTTTGAGTTCAGGCACGCCCAGAACCTTGCACCGCAGTCCCTCGCGACGGGCCATGCCGCGCGTGCGCGTGGCCAGGGCCGCGGGCGTCAGCAGGTTGGGCGGCAGGTTCACCAGGTCGCGGGCAAACAGGCAACCGGCAGTCAGCGCCTGGCCCTCCTTGAGCCCGGCGCGCAGGGCGGATGCCTCACCGGCGGCCGCCAGCAGGATCCAGGAGCGCGGCGGCGCGGGTTTTTCCTTGCTGGTCTTCAGTTCGCCCGTGGGCGACAGCGCCATCTCGGCGCCTTCGTGCCAGCTGCGGGCCACGGCGGCGGCGTCGAACCCCGCCGGCGCCAGGGCCCCAGTGACGACCGCGACCTTCACCGCCTGCATGGTGCGGGCCTGCTTGGCCGCCGCAGCGGCCACCTTGCGGATTTCCTGCAGGCCGACATCCGCGGCCTTACCCATGCCCACCAGCAGGAACCAGCCCGCCTTCACGCCGCTGCAGGGAACCGGCAGCGTGGCCCCGCCCGCAGCATTGAAACCGGCCCCACGGATGATGGAACCCAGGTCGGCATGCCCCGAGGCGCCTTTACCGCGGCGGGATTTTGGGGGACCTCCGGCAGCCTTGACCAGCGGCCCGAGATCGGCTTCCTCACCGGTCTGGAATACGGGATAAACGATCAGATCGGCTTTGGTATCAGACAAAGAAGTCTGCGCAACGGTCCACTGCATGGCCATGCTCCTTGGGGATGGGCTAGCGGAAATAAAAGCGGCCGGGCCGCTGCATCGAATTCAGGGAGATAGTTTAGCACCCTGCCCGGCGAACGCAACGATTGCCCCCGGGGTCCGGGCCGGGTATGATCCCCCCAAGATGAGACACCACCCGGAAAAACCATGAATCTCAAACGCAACCTCCCGTTGCAGATCCTGCTCGCCCTGATCCTGGGCGGGGGCGCCGGCCTGTTGTGGCCGCGCGGCCACGTGCTGCCGGGCGGTTTCGAACCTTATGCCCTGTTCGACTTCCTGGGCGCGCTGTTTCTGCGCGCCCTGCGCATGGTCATCGTGCCCTTGATAACCGGCAGCATCATTTCCGGAGTGGCGAGCGCCGGCTCAGGCCGCGGCCTGGGCCGCCTGTTCACCCGCACCTTCACCTGGTACATCACCACCAGCCTGCTGGCCATCCTGACCGGCCTGATCCTGGTCAACCTCATCCGGCCGGGCATCCCCGGCGGCGTCCCGGTCGGCCCCGAGCTCGGCCTGACCCTGCAGGACCCGCAGATGGCCGCCCAATTGCAGCAGGGGAGCGCCTCCGACCTGGTGGGCATCATCCAGCGCATGGTGCCGGTCAACCCCGTGGCCGCCGCGGCCGAGGGCCAGATGCTGCCGCTGATCTTCTTCTGCCTGCTGTTCGGTATCGCCGTCGGCTCCCTGAGTCCCGAGCACCGGGCGGCCCAGCTCCTGTTCTGGGAGTCGCTGTTCGCCGTCATGATGACCATCACCGGCTGGGTGATCATGACCGCGCCCCTGGGCATCTTCGGCCTGATGGCCAAGGTCACCGCCACCAGCGGATTCGCCGCCTTCCTGCCCCTGCTCAAGTACGGGCTGACCGTGCTGGCGGCGCTGGTCTTCCACGCCACCGTCACCCTGCCCCTGCTCGTGCGCCTGGTGGGGCGGTTGCCGGCGGGCCGTCACGCCCGCATCATGGCGCCGGCCCTGCTGACCGCCTTTTCCACGCGAAGCTCGTCGGCCACCCTGCCGCTGACCATGGACCGCATCGAGAACGGCGCCGGGGTGAGCAACCGCGTCACCAGCTTCGTGCTCCCGCTGGGCGCCACCATCAACATGGACGGAACCGCGCTCTATGAGTGCATCGCCGCCTTGTTCATCGCTCAGGCGTACGGGGTGAGCCTCGGCTTGGGCGCGCAGGTGGTGGTGGTCCTGACGGCGCTGCTGGCGAGCATCGGGGCCGCCGGCATCCCGGCGGCGGGCCTGGTGATGATCTCCATCATCCTCGACGCCGTGGGGCTGCCGCTCGAGGGCATCGCCCTGATCCTGGCCATCGACCCGGTTCTGGATATGTGCCGCACCGCCGTCAACGTCTGGAGCGACAGTTGCGGAGCGGTGGTCATTGCACATAATGAGGGCGAACTGGGCGTTCTGACTGATATTGTCGGCAACAACCATCAGGATCCTGCGTAAGGAGCGGGACCAGGGCGAGGTAGATGATTCGATCGAAACGGCATCACGAATATGACAGCGACGGCGGGCCATGGTCCACCGGCCCAGGTGACGCGGGTCTGCAACTTCCCCCCTGGGAACGGCGGGAACGCTACGGCTTCCTCAACGCCCTTTATCTGACACTCAAGGACGTGCTCCTGGCCCCCTCCCGCTTCTTCGGCCGGATGCCCACGGCCGTCGGCTGGCAGCAACCCCTGTTGTTCGCCATCGTCAGCGGCGCCTTCGGGTCCTTCCTCGGCTGGTTGTGGGCCATGACCGGCAGCTCCCTGCAGGTTCTGGTCCAGGAAAACCTGGGCCGGGTTCTGCGTGGCCCCATCTATTCGTTCTTCATCTTCATGTTCAGCCCCCTGATCGTCACGGTCTTCACCTTCGCCCAGGCCGCGTTGGTCCATATGTTTCTGGCGCTCCTGGGGGGCAACCGCCTGGGCTTCGAGGCCACATTCCGGGTCAGCACCTACTCCCTGGCCGCCTTGCTGTTGGCGATTATTCCTTTTTGCGGCAACGGAATTGCGGTAATATGGGAGGTGATAATTCTGATCATCGGCCTCACCGCAATTCACCAGACCGAGCCCTGGAAGGCGGTGGTTGCGGTCCTGGTGACATCCCTGATTCTCTTGACCGTATTCGGCGGGAGTTTGATCACGTTTCTCATGCTCGCCATGCCATGAAGATTCGCCCGGAAACCTCGCCCCTGTTCCGGTTGACCGTATTGGGTCTGGGTTTATTGACGGGAATTGCCGCGATCTTCGTTTTCCTTTGGCACCATCGCCTCATCCAGCTGGTCTTCTGCCCGATCCGTGACGTCACCGGCGTCCCCTGCCCCACCTGCGGCAGCACCCACGCCGTGGTCGCGCTCCTGCAGGGGCATCCCCGCAGCGCCCTGCGCTACAACCCTCTTGCCGTCGGTTTCCTGGCCGCCGGAGGTGCCACCTTCCTGTGGGCGGTCGTCGCCACGCTCCGGCCGGCCTGGCGGATCCGGCCGCAGTTTTCCGCCCCGGAAAAAAGGGTGGTGATCGGCATGGTGGTGCTGGGGATCATGGCGAATTGGCTCTACGAGGTGTGGCGCCTGATCTGACCGGTCAGACGTAATCGCGGCCCAGATGCCGGGCGATGACCAGGCGCTGGATCTCGCTGGTTCCCTCGTAGATGCGTGTGACCCTCACGTCCCGGTAATAGCGTTCGACGGGATATTCCTTGCAGAACCCGTAGCCCCCATGGATCTGGACCGCCTTGTCGGCAGCCCTCCAGGCGGCTTCGCTGCTGGCCAGCTTGGCCATGGCGGCCTGCTTGCCGTAGGGCCGGCCGCTGTCCTTGAGCCAGGCCGCCTGCAGGGCCAGCAGGCGAGCCGCTTCGAGCTCGGTGCCCATGTCGGCGATCATGTTGCCGATCACCGGCTGCTTCAGCAACGGTTTTCCGAACTGCTCCCGCACCGCCGCATAGCGGACCGCCTCCTCCAGGCAGGCCATCCCGATGCCCAGGGCCTGGAACGCGATCCCGATGCGCCCGCCGTCCAGGGCGGCCATGGCGATCTTGAAGCCGTCGCCTTCGGACCCGAGCAGGCAGGCTGCCGGCACCTTGGCGCCGGAAAAATCCACCACCGTGGTATCGCTGGCCCGCAGGCCCATCTTGTCTTCCTTCTTGCCGACGGTCAGCCCCGGCGTTTCGCGCGGAACGATGAACGCGTGGGTGTCCCGGTGACCGGTGGTGCCGGGAGTGCGGGCCACCACGACGAAAAACGCGGCCCGCGACCCGTTGGTCACGAAGATCTTGCTGCCGTCCAGGATGTAAGCGTCGCCGTCCTTGCGGGCGGTGGTGGTCAGGGCTGCGGCGTCGCTTCCGGCGCCGGGTTCGGTGACGCAGAAGGCCGCGATCTCCCCCGCCGCCATGCGAGGCAGGTATTCCCGCTTGATGTCCTCGCTGCCGAACATGGCCACGGGGTAGCTGCCCACGCTGTTGTGGACCGTCAACATGACGCACACGCCGGCGCTGGCCTTGGCCAGTTCCTCGACCACCAGACCGTAGGTCACGGTGTCGGCGCCCAGCCCGCCGTACTGCTCGGGAAAGGCCAGACCGAAGAACCCGCTGTCGCGCATCTTGGCGATGAGGTCGTCCGGCATACCGCTCTGCTCGTCCATCTCCTGGGCGATGGGCGCGATCTCCTTGCGAGCGAAGTCCCGCACCATATCCCGGAACATGGTCTGGTTCTGGCTAAGGTCGAAATCCATGGCAGATTCTCCGGAAGGGAAACGGGGGCCGCTGGGCAGCCCCCGGGATGGGTGCTCGATGCTTACTTCTTGAATTCCTGGGCTGAGATCACCATGCGCTGGGCCTCGCTGGTGCCCTCGTAAATCTCGGTGATCTTGGCGTCCCGGAAATGCCGCTCCACGGGGTATTCCTTGGAGTACCCGTTGCCGCCGAAGATCTGCACCGCCTCGTTGGTGATGAAATGGGACGCTTCGCTGGCAGCCAATTTGGCCATGGCGGCCTCCCGGCTGTAGCTGCCGCCCTGCTCCTTGGTCCAGGCCGCACGGTAGGTCAGCAGGCGGGCCGCCTCCAGCCGCAGGACCATGTCGGCAATCTTCCACTGGATGGCCTGAAAGGAGGCGATGGGCTTGCCGAACTGCTCCCGCTGCAGGGCGTACAACCGCGCGGCTTCGTAGGCGGCGGCGCTGATACCCAGGGCCTGGGAGGCGATCCCGATGCGGCCGCCGTCCAGGGTGCTCATGGCGATCCTGAAGCCGGTGCCCTCGTCTCCGAGAACCCGTTCGGGGCCGACCTTGACCCCGTCCAGAGCCAGTTGGGAGGTCTCGGAGGCCCGGATGCCCATCTTGTCCTCCTTGCGGATCACCGAAAAACCGGGGTCGGTCTTTTCGACGATGAAGGCCCGGATCCCCTTGTGCCGCAGTGCCGGGTTGGTCTGGGCGAACACGATCAGGGTGTCGGCGTGGGCGCCGTTGGTGATGAAGTTCTTCATCCCGTTGATGACCCAGCCGTCGCCGTCGGGCTTGGCGAAGGTCTGCTGGTTGGCCGCGTCGGTGCCGGCGTTGGGCTCGCTCAGGCAATAGGCCCCCAGCTTTTCCCCGCGGGCCAGGGGCGCCAGCCAGGTCTGCTTCTGCTCCTCGGTGCCGTAGGTCTCCAGGGGCCAGCAGACCAGGGAGTTGTTCACCGACATGATCACACCCGTGGAGGCGCAGGCCTTGCTGATCTCCTCCATGGCCAGCACATAACACAGAGTGTCCAGTCCCGAGCCGCCGTACTTCTCGGCCACGTTCATGCCCATGAACCCAAGCTCGCCCATCCTCCCCACCAGTTCGGCGGGGAAGCGTTCCTCAGCGTCGTTCTCCGCCGCCTGGGGTGCGACTTCCTTGGTCGCGAAATCCCGGGCCATGTCCCGAATCATGCGTTGCTGTTCGCTCAGTTCGAATTTCACGGCTGACTCCTTGTTGCGGCCGCCGTCGGCCCGCGTCATGCGTATTCGTAAAAGCCCTTGCCGCTCTTGCGCCCCAGTTGACCCGCGTCAACCATGCGCCGCAGCAGCGGGCAGGGTCGGTACTTGCTGTCGCCGAAGCCTTCGTACAGGACCTCCATGATGTCCAGGCAGACGTCCAGACCGATGAAGTCGGCCAGGGTCAGCGGTCCCATGGGGTGGGCCATGCCCAGCTTCATCACCGTATCGATGGCGTCGCGCTCCGCCACACCCTCCATCAGGCAGTACACCGCCTCGTTGATCATGGGCATGAGCACGCGGTTGGAGATGAAACCCGGATAGTCCTGCACCGTCACCGGCACCTTGTCCAGGTCCTCGGCCCAACCGGTGACCCTGCTCAGGGTTTCCTCGCTCGTCGCCTGCCCGCAGATCACTTCGACCAGCTTCATCACCGGCACCGGATTCATGAAATGCATACCGATGACGTTCTGCGGCCTGCTTGTGCAGGCGGCGATCTTGGTCAGCGAGATGCTCGAAGTGTTGCTGGCCAGGATCGCGTCCGGTTTGCAGATGCCGTCGAGCTGCTTGAAGATGTCCTGCTTGACGCTGAAACTCTCGAAAACCGCCTCGATCACCAGGCCGCTGTCCGCGGCAACGTCCAGCGTCGTGGACGGATGCAGGCGGGCCAGGGTGGACTCGGCCTCGGCCTGGGCGATCTTCTCCTTCTTGACCTGCCGGTTCAGGTTCTTCTCGATGGTGTTCATGGCCCGGTCCAGGTAATCCTGCTTCACGTCCACCAGGTTGGTCTCGTTGCCGAACTGGGCGAACACGTGGGCGATGCCGTTGCCCATGGTCCCGCCGCCGATCACCGTGACTTTCATGCTTGCGTCCTTTCTGCGGTCGATTCCCGGCTAGGCCAGGGAGATGGCCATGCTCACGGCGTCTCCGCCACCCAGGCACAGGCTGGCGATCCCGTCGCCCACGCCGCGGTCTTCCATGGCGTGCAACAGGGTGACCAGGATGCGCGCGCCCGAACATCCGATCGGGTGGCCCAGGGAAACCCCGCCGCCGTTGACGTTGACCTTTTCCTCATCCAGCCCCAGTTCGCGGATCACGCCCAGGCTCTGGGCCGCGAACGCCTCGTTGAGTTCGAACAGGCCGTAGTCGGCCAGGTCCCGGCCGGTCTTGGTCAGCAGGTTCCGCACGCTGGTCACCGGGGCCATCATGACTTCCTTGGGATCCACCGCGCCAGTGGACCAGGCTTCGATCACCGCGCGCACCTTCAGGCCGTTGGCGGCGGCGAAATCCGGATGGCAGACCAGCAGTGCGGCCGCCCCGTCGTTGATGCTCGAGGCGTTGCCCGCGGTCACGGTGCCGCCGTCGCGCTTGAAGGCGGGACGCAGCATGGCCAATTTTTCCGCCGCGGTGTCGGCCCGGGGGCCTTCGTCGCGGGCGACCGTCACGGGGTCGGCCTTGCGCCGCGGAACCTCAACCGGCACCACTTCGCGGTCGAACTTGCCCGCGTCCCAGGCCGCGCAGGCGCGCTGGTGGCTGCGGGCGGCGAAAGCGTCCTGATCCTCGCGGCTGACGTCGTAGGTCTCGACCACCCATTCGGCGGTCATGCCCATGTGGAAGTCGTTGTAGATGTCCCACAAGCCGTCGTGCACGAGCAGGTCGGTGACCTTGCCGTCGCCCAGGCGCAGGCCTTCGCGGGCGGTCATCAGAGCGTAGGGAATCCGGCTCATGTTCTCGAAACCGCCGGCGATGATGCACTGCCGGTCGCCGGCGCGGATGGCCTGGTCGGCCAGGACCACGGCCTTCAGCCCGCTGCCGCAGACCTTGTTGATCGTCACGGCGCTGACGCTGCTGGGCACGCCGCCGTAGATCGACGCCTGCCGGGCGGGATTCTGCCGCAAACCGGCCTGGCACACGCAGCCCATGATCACTTCGTCGATCAAGGCCGGATCGACTCCGGAACGCTCGAGGATCGCCCGAACCACCACCGCCCCCAGTTCGGGGGCCCTCAGGGAGGCCAGGCCGCCCTGGAATCTGCCGATGGGAGTGCGGACCGCTTCACAGATTACAGCTTTACTACTCACAGGGAGCTCCTTTCGCAATCAAGCATCGAGTTCGTAGCGGCCGATGACCATGCGCTGGATCTCGCTGGTGCCTTCGCCGATGGTGCAGAGCTTGGCGTCGCGGTACATGCGCTCGACCGGATATTCTGTGGTGTAGCCGTAACCGCCGTGGATCTGGATGGCCTTGTCGGTGACGAACATGGCTGTCTCGCTGGCGTGCAGCTTGGCCATGGCGGCCATCTGCGCGTAGGGCTGACCGTTGTCCTTCAGCCGACAGGACTCGTAGGTCAACAACCGCGAAGCCTGGATCTGGGTGGCCATGTCGGCCAGCATGAATCTCACCGCCTGGAACCGGGCGATGGGGCGGCCGAATTGTTCCCGCTTCTTGGCGTATTCCAGGGCCGCCCGATAGGCACCGACGGCGATGCCGAGGGCGACCGCGGCGATGGAGATGCGTCCCCCGTCGAGGGTCATCATGAAGTACTTGAATCCCTCGCCCTCTTCGCCCAGCAACAGGTCGGCCGGCACCCGCACGTTTTCCAGGGTCAACGGCGCGGTATCGCTGGCCCGCATCCCCAGCTTGTCTTCCTTCTTTTCCACCGTGAAGCCGGGGGTGTCGGTGGGCATCAGGAAGGCGCTGATGCCGCGGCTGCCGGTGGCCTCGGGATCGGTCTTGGCGGTGATGATCAGGGCGCCGGCGTAATGGCTGTTGGTGATCCACATCTTCGAGCCGTTGAGGACCCAGTGGTCGCCGTCACGGACGGCGGTGGTGCGGGTCCCACCGGCGTCACTGCCGGCACCCGCTTCGGTCAGGCCGAAGGACAGCAGGGATTCCCCCGCGGCTGCCGGCGGCAGGAAGCGGTTCTTCTGTTCCTCGTTGCCCAGCTGCGCGATCGGCCAGCAGCCGAGGCTGTTGTGGGCGGCCACGGTCAGCCCGTGGCTGGCGCAAACGGCCGAAACCTCTTCGACCACCAGCGCATAGCTGGTCAGGTCCGCGCCGATGCCCCCGTACTGTTCGGGCACGGTCATGCCCAGAAAGCCCAGCGCCCCCATCTCCTTGACGGTGGCGAGGGGAAACTCGCCGGTGCGGTCGATCTCCGCGGCGATGGGCGCCAGCTTCTTGCGGGCGAAATCCCGGGCAATCTGGCGGATCATCTTCTGGTTCTCGTTGAGTTGCATAGCGACTCCAGCAAAGTGGTACAGCAGGCCGAAGCCTCATGATGTCGAGCGGATTTCGGGGTGGATCATGCCCCGCAGCGGGGACAAAACCGTGCAGCCTACAATAGAGGATCGGCCCGGTTTTGGGAAGGAAAATCGCCTGAAACCAGGCGTGGTGGGTCGTCTTTCCCGAACGCAGGCAAGAGGTTGGCCATCGGGGGCTTCCTCCGAACAAAGGTCGGGCGGGCCGGGCCTCCCTGCCCCGCCCGCCCTGCTCCGGATCCGGCGATTCCTACATGAAACTGGCCTTGAGGGTCCCGAAAGCCGTCTCCCGGTCCGGCACCAGACCATGGCAGAAGTTGGGCTCTCCGGGAGTCGGCTCACAGCCGGATCCCGGCGGATCGAGGGTGCCGCCGTAGGGGAACAGGCCGTCGTAGAGCATCCACTGGTCGCCGTCGGGGACGGTGCCGTAGCTGCGGTCGTCGTCGGCGGTGTGATCCGGGTAGGGAACGTCCTGCAATGTCTGGTAGGGGCCACCGACCGGCCCCTGCAACAGGTACAGGGTGTCACCGCCGTTGTTGAGGCTGAAGCCCATGGTGGATTGCCCGTTGGCGGTCTGCCAAGCCACCGCGTCGGAACCGTAGAAGACGGCCGTCTCCCCCGGGTCGACCAGGCCGGTGAGCCGGAACCGGGGATCGGTGGCCGTTTCGTCCCGGACCCAGTACTCCTGCAGGTTCACCGGAGAGGTCCCCGTGTTGATGACCTCGATCCACTCGTCGAGCTTGAAATCGACGGCGCCGTCGTGGTCCCAGTCCGTGGCAGGGTCGGCCATCAGTTCGCTGATCCTGATCGCCGCGGAGGCCGGCTGGAACCAGGCCGCCGCCAGCAAGAGGACCAGGCAGGACATGAGAAGTGTGCGCATGCTATGCTCACGATCCGGGAGGTTGTTGAGCATACCGGCCAGCAGGATTCGGGCCCAAGGAGAGGCGCATGACATTTCGCATCGGAGTGATCGGGGCGGGAATCCATGGGACGCGCTACTTGCGGCATGCCCTGGCGGATGTGCCCGGAATGACCCCAACGGCGCTGTGCCGCGGGGACGAAATGATGGGCGCCCAACTCGCAGGCGAGTTCGGTATTCGTTACCACGCGGAGGCGGCCGCCCTCATTGCGGACCCCGCAGTTGACGGGGTGATCGTGGCCACTCCCCCGGCTCCCCACTTCGACCAGGCCCGCGCCGTGCTGACCGCGGGCAAGGCCCTGCTGCTGGAAAAGCCCATGACCGCATGGCTCAGCGAAGCCGTGGAGCTGGCGGCCATGCCTGGTGCTGGCGCGCCGGGCGTGATGCTCGCGCAGACCCTGCGCTGGAATCCCGTCATTCTGAAGACCAAGGAATTGTGGCCGCGGCTGGGCCGGGTCCATTTGGTGCGCATGGCCCAGCGCCTAGGGCCCACAACGCTGGCCTGGCAGCACGACCCGGCGATTCCCTCCGGCGGGTCGGTGCTGATCACCGGTGTGCACCTCTTCGACACCGTGCGCTTTCTGACCGGCGCGGAGTTCACCGGCAAAGTGACCGCGCGTGTGGAGAAGATCCTCAATGAGGCGGTGGAGGATTTCTTCCTGGCTACCGCGACCCTGAGCGACGGCTGCGCCGTCAGTCTGGAAGTCAGCAAGTACACCCAAAGCCGCGCCTGCTGGCTGGAAGCGGTCGGCGAGAGCGGCCAGCTCTGGGCGGACTACCGCAGCGGCGGTCTGGAGCTGCGCTGCGGCAGTGAGGAAACGCGCTTCGACGTTAACGCGACGGTTCCGACTTTGCCGCTGGTGCTGCGGGCTTGGCTGGACAGCGTCCGCGACGGCACGCCCGCCCCGGTGACCTTCGCCGACGGGGTGGCCACTTTGCGAATGGTCGACGCGGTATATCGATCAGGGGGATGACCCCGGTGCGGGGCACCTCCGGATAAAAGAAAGCGCGGCATCGCTGCCGCGCTTTTGCATCGATCACGCCAAGTTATCCTAGCCGGCCAGGATCCGCTCCAGCCCCCCGCGCGCGATGGGGTGGTAGCCACCGGCGTTGTCGGCGAAGATCTCCACCGCCAGGGTCTTGGTCTTCTCCCCGGCGTACAGAGCCGAGTACAATGGCTTGAGGTACTTCATGCGTCCGACTTCCGACAGGAACGAGCGGATGCGGTCGAAGGCCGGCTCGTACCCGCTGTTGGCCGCGATGATCAACCAGTTGCACAGGATCTCGGCGTTGCCCTGCTCGGTCAGATGGAAGCTCTCGTCCAGCCAGCGGCAATCCTCCCGGGACAGCTTGCGCGGCAGCTCCTGCAGGAAGATCTGCCAGTCCTCCGGGCTCCAGCTTTCGCCTTCGCGCGGGTCGGGCCGCAGGCCGTCGTTCCAGCCGCGGGCCAGGTTCTGCAACATCTCCAGGCGGGGCGACTCGAACGCCGGCGCGTTGTCCGGCAGGCCGGACTGGTAGATCCAGCGCTTGGCGTCGACCTCGGCGGCCACCCCCGGCAGCGCCTTGTCCAGGAACTCCAGGAACTCCTCGGTCGTGATGCTCGTGAACTGGAAGTGCTGGATGTAATCCTTGATGAAGGCGTCGAACTTCTCGCGCCCGGCCGCCTGCTCGAAGAGGCTGACCAGCAGGAAGCCCTTCTCGTATGGCACCAGGGAGTAGAACTCGTCGGGGTCCATGCCCTTGCCGTCGGTCTTCAGGCGCGTGAAGGGAGAATCGGGGCCGAACTGAGCCAGGGCCTCGTCCAGTCCGTTGCGGCCGATGGCGGCGCCCAGGGACTTGGCCTCGGCCCCGTCCAGGTTCTCCAGGATGCGGCGCTCGGCCCACACCGTGAAGCCCTCGTTGAGCCAGAAGTCGTCGATGGTCGCGTTGGTCACCAGGTTGCCGGTCCAGCTGTGGGCCAGCTCGTGGGCCAACACGTTGACCAGCGAGCGGTCGCCGGCCAGCAGGGTCGGGGTCAGGAAGGTCAGGCGCGGGTTTTCCATGCCGCCGTACGGGAACGAGGCGGGCATGACCAGGAAATCGAAACGGTCCCACAGGTAGGGGCCGAAGACCTCCTCGGCGGCCGTCAGCATGCCGTCGACTCCGCCGAACTCCCAGGCGGCCTTCTCCAGGGTCTCGGGCTCGGTGTACACGCGGGAGCGAGGTCCCAGATCGCGCGAGACGATGTTGCCCACGGCGAAGGCGAAGAGGTACGGAGGAATGGACTGCGGCATCTCGAAGGTGAAGGTCCGCCACTTGGGACGGTCAGCGGCCCCGACCTCGCCCGGCGCTGCTCCCATGACCACGGTCAGTTCTTCAGGCACCGTCATCTTCGCATGGAAAGTGAAGCGGGCCAGAGGCGAGTCCTGGGCGGGTATCACGCTGCGGGCGTGGATGGCCTGGCACTGACTGAACAGGTAGGGGTGCTGCTTGCCGTCGGTCTGGGCCGATTCCAGCCACTGCAAGGCGCTGGCCTCGGGGCTGGTGGCGTAATGGACGATCGCCTGGTCGCAACCGTCGGGCAGCGCCAGCCGCAACCGCGACCCCATGACCTCGTCACGGTCGGCCACTTCGAAGGGTATCTCGGCGCCGCCGGGGCTCGTCACCTTGGTGACCTCCAGATCACGCGTGTCCAGGTCCAGGGGACCCGACGTGGGCTCGGCCAGCTTCAGGGTGGCCGTGCCGTGCAGGCGTTTGGTGGAGAAATCCACGGTCAGGTCCAGGTCCATGTGCACCACGCGGCCCTGGTCGAAATCGGTGAAGGAATGGGGATCACGGCAACTCAAGGCAGCACCTCCAAGATACGGTCGGCATGGATGGGTTGATCCGACCCATGGTCGCAATGAACGCCGTTCTGCGCAAGGGGATTGATTCGCCTGCCAGGCCGGTCGTCCGTATCGGATCCGATGAATCCAGGGCCGCCCCGTGGGGGAAATTGCCGCCTGACGGGAGTCATGGTACATTCTGGAGAGAACGATTCCGCCACGATAAGGGAGAACCAATCATGAGCGCCGAAGCCGTCGTCATCGCCACCTTCACCAACCTTCCCGAAGCCGAGGCCGCGCGCAGCCACCTGGACAGCCTGGGCATCAGCGCCGAGGTGAAGCGCGACGACGTGGGTGGAATGCATCCGCATTTCGACCTGAGCCGCGGGATCAAGCTGCTGGTCAACGCCGAGGACGAGGCGACTGCGCGTGAGACCTTGGCGGTCCGGGACGATTCGCCCCCCGCCCCGGCCTGGGCCTGCCCGGCCTGCGGCGAACAGGTCGAAGGCAACTTCAACGCCTGCTGGAAATGCGGTCGGGAACGAATTTGAAGCGCCCCGTCCTGGCCGCCTTTGTCCTGACCGCCGTCCTCGTCGGCGGCGCCGCCGCGGCCCCCCTGCCCTCACCCGCCCATCTGCCAACCCTTGCCCGCACGCTGAACGAACCGGCCGGCCCGCCTGCACGACACGGAAACTACGACGTTCTCGACTACGACCTGGATCTCACCGTCGACCCCGGCGCCCAGCAGATCGACGGCCGCGTGCGGGTCGTCCTGCAGCCTCTCGGCGGCGATGGGGATCGCATCGTGCTGGACCTGGTGGGCAACCTGACCTGTGACGCCGTGACCCGCCGCGCCGAGAACCTGATCTTCCGCCATGACGGCGACAGCTTGGTCGTGACCCTGCCCGCCACGCTCACGGCGCTGGAGCCGGACACCCTGACCATCCTTTACCACGGCCGGCCCCAGCCCCACGGCGTCTTCAACGCCGGCTTCATGTGGCGCATGCGCGATACCGGCCTGGCGGGCGATCCGAGCGACGACACCCCCATCATCGCCACGGTGGTCGAACCGTGGAGCGCCCACTCGTGGTGGCCGTGCAAGGACGATCCCGCCGACAAGGCCACCGTCGGCCTCGACATCACGGTTCCCGACAGTCTCGAGGTCGTCGCCAACGGAACCCTGCTGGGGGTCGAAGCCGCCGGTGCCGGCCGCCGGCGCTACCGGTGGCGGGAGGCCTATCCCATCGCCACCTATCTGGTCTCCATCGCCGTCACCGATTACGTGTCCTGGAGCGCGGACTGCCTGCCCCGGATCGGACCGGCCGTGCGCCTGGATTTTCATGTCTTTGCCGAGGACAGCGCCCGGGCCGTGGTGGATCTGGCGCCCACCTGCGACATGATGGAGATGATGACGGATATCGCCGGCCCCTGGCCGTTCGCCGGCGAGAAGTACGCCCAGGCGGAAATCAGGTGGGTCGGCGCCATGGAGCACCAGACCGCCACCAGCATCAGCCAGTTCCTGCTGACCGGAGACCGGGCCAACGAGACCACCGTGATCCACGAGTTGGCCCACCAGTGGTACGGGGACAGCCTGACCCCGAAAACCTGGCCGGGCATCTGGCTCAACGAGGGTTTCGCCCGCTACTTCGAGGCCCTGTGGGTGGAGCAGGAGTACGGGGCCGAGGCCTACGGCGACTTCATGCAGCAAATCGGCCGCGTGCGGCACCCGGACCTGTTCGCGGGCGAGGGCATCCTGGCCGACCCCGACCCCATCCTGCCCAACATCCTGATCTACAACAAGGGAGCCTGGGTCCTGCACCTGCTGCGCCTGCTCATCGGCGACGACGCGTTCTTCACCTTCCTGCACGACTACCCCAACGACCCGGCGCTGGCCCGCAGCGGAACCGACACCGCCGCCATGATCGGCCACGCGGAGCAGGCTGCCGGCCGCTCCCTGGAGGCGTTCTTCACGCCCCTGCTCCAGACCGACGCCGTACCGGTCATCCAGGTCGAGGTCACAATCTCACCGGCGGCGGTGAATCTGGTCCAACTCCAGGATCCGCCTTTCGAGCTCCCGGTGCCCGTGCGCATCTTCACGGGCTCCGGGCCGCAAGACACGGTCCTGGATCTGGCCGCCCGCTCGCAATCCTTCAGCCTGGCCGGGTTCGGCAAGATCGATTCGGTGCAGATCGATCCGCAAAACCTGAGCCTCATGCGACGCGCATCGGCCCCCGTCCGCAGCCTGGAAATCCAGGGCCCCGTGCCCAATCCCGGCCCGCATTCTGAATTCGAGTTGTATCTCAAGGATTATGCGCAAGTTACTGTGGATGTTTACGATGCAAGAGGATATCGCGTGGACACCAGACACCTGGGCTGGCTCGACCCCACCGGCCCCGCCGGCGAGGACGGCTCCACCCCCCACATCTTCCGCTGGCCCGCCGGACCGGCCGCTCCGGCCTCCGGCGTGTACTGGCTGCGCTTTTTTGCCGGCTCCAACCAGGCCACCCGCAAGTTCACCCTGCTCCATTGACCCCCGTCAATCCAGCGGCACCAGGGGTGCAAAGCGGGGGTTGATGTGCTTGCGTCCCGACTCGGTGAAATCGACGGTCACCAGCATGTCGTCGCCCGCTCCCTCGACCCGGGCCACCACGCCCGAGCCGAAGATGCTATGGGTCACCACCTGCCCCTGGTAGTAGGAACGGGATTGATCCACATCCGTCTGCCAGTCCACCGACTCGGCCGGTCCGTTGGCCGCGGTCTTGGCCGGAGCCGTACGATTCCCCCACTGGTCGGGGCGCACCGCCGGCGGCGCGGTGCGGTTGCGCGGGCGGTGTCCCGCCCCCCGGCCGGTCGGGCGGTGGCCCCACAGCGACGTCTCCTGGGGCGTGGTCAGGGTCCGGCGTTCGATGCACTCGTCCGGGACCTCGCGCAGGAAGCGCGACGGCAGGGCCTCCTGCCAGGTGCCGAATCGACGCCGGCGCCCGGCGTGCAGGAGGTAGACCCGTTTCTGGGCCCGGGTCAGGGCCACGTAGAACAGCCGGCGTTCCTCTTCCAGGCCGGCCTCGTCCTCGGCGCTGTTGATATGGGGCAGGATGTCGTCCTCGCAGCCGGTCAGGATCACCACGGGGAATTCCAGACCCTTGGCCGTGTGGATGGTCATCAGGCGGACCGTTCCCTGGCCGTCGGTGATGGTGTCGGGATCCGACACCAGGGCCACCTGCTCCAGGTACTGGGCCAGGTTGCCCCCGTCGGTCGCTTCGTGGAAGGCCGCCGCCGCGTTGACCAGTTCCGCCACGTTCTCGCCGCGGGAAGCCGCCGTGGTGGGGTCTTCCTGTTCCAGATGGGACTCGAATTTCGTGTCGTCCACGATGGCCTGCAGCAGCTCCGGCACCGGCATGCCCTCGGACGCGCGACTGCGCCAGCGGGTGACCAGATCGAAAAAGGCGCGCACCCGGCGCTGGGCCGCCGGCGCCAGTTCCTCTTCCAGCACCCCCGTCTCGGCGGCCGCTTCGCCCGGAGTCAGTTCGTAGCGGGCCGCCAGGTCCAGCAGGCGCCCCACGGTGGTGTCGCCGATCTGCCGCCGCGGCGTGTTGATGACCCGCTGGAGCGCCACGGTATCGGCCGGGTTGGCCACGAGCTTCAGGTAGGCCAGCAGGTCGCGGACCTCCTTGCGCTCGTAGAACTGCAGGCTGCCCACGATCTGGTAGGGCAGGCGTCCCCGGCGCAAGGCGTCCTCCAGGGCCCGGCTCTGGGCGTTGGTCCGGTACAGAACGGTCACGTCGCCCCGGCTCATGCCGGCGGCCGTTTCCTGCCGGACGATGTCCACCACGCGGGCCGCCTCGTCCTGCTCGTCCACGAATTCCTCTTCGCAGAGCAAATCGCCGGCGGGGTCGTTGGTCCACAGGTTCTTGCCCTTGCGCCGCTTGTTGTTGGCGATCACCTGGTTGGCGGCGTTGAGGATGTTGCCGCAGCTGCGGTAGTTCTGCTCCAGGCGGAACACCGCCGCGCCGGGAAAGAACTGCTCGAAGTCCACCATGTTCTCGATGCGCGCACCGCGCCAGGAGTAGATGGACTGGTCGTCGTCACCGACGGCGAAGAGGTTGCCGTGCCAGCTCGAAAGCAGCTTGACCAGCACCATCTGCAGGGGGTTGGTGTCCTGGAACTCGTCGACCAGCACGTGGCGAAAACGCCGGGCGTAGCGCTCGCGGATCTCGTCGTTTTGTTCCAGCAGGTGAACCGTGCGCAGGATGAGGTCGTCGAAATCCAGGGCGTTGTTGCGGCGCAGCGCCTCCTCGTATCCCGCGTAGAGTTCGGCGTACTTCTTGTCCACGTAGCCGGCGGCGGCCTGCAGAACGGCCTCGGGGGTCTGGTCGTCGTTCTTGAAGCGGCTGATGGCTCCGCGGGTGGCGGAGGGATTGAACTGCTTGGAATCCAGGCCCAGGCTCGAGGTCACTTCCTTGAGTAGCCGTTTGCTGTCGTCGGTATCGAAGATCGAGAAGCCGGGCTTGATGCCGATGGCCTCGCCTTCGGTGCGCAGGATCTTCAGGCCGGTGGCGTGGAAGGTGCCGATCCAGAACGGTTCGCGCCCGGGGCCGGCGGCCTCGGCGATGCGCTGCTTCATCTCGCGCGCGGCGCGGTTGGTGAAGGTGAAGGCCAGGATCTCCCCCGGCATGGCGTGTCCCTCGGACAGCAGCCAGGCCACGCGGGTCGTCAGCACACGGGTCTTGCCGCTGCCGGCGCCGGCCACCACGAGGACCGGTCCGTCCGGTGCGGTCACGGACTGCTGCTGGGCGTCATTGAGTCGGTTCAGATGGTCGTCCAAGGCTTCTCCCGTGTGGGTTGAGTGCACATCGGTGCGGGACCATGCCACGGTCGTGCGAGGCGGTCAATACTCGAAGCGGTACTTGAGGTCCAGGTTGTAGGTGGGCTCACCCTGGTTCTCGTCGATGCGCCGCCGGATCTCCGACTGCAGCAGGAAGTGATTGTTGATCTGGTATTCCACCAGCACGTCCCGGTCGTTCTGGCGCACCCCCTGGGCGTACTTCAGGTACAGATCCGAACCGATGTACTTGCCCACGCCGATCAGCGGGTCCAGCCCGGTGCCGCCGGTCTCGCGCTCGCGCTGGATCTGGTCGATCTCGAAGGTGTCGAACACGTTCAGCTCCTGCGCGATCTCCCGTTCCAGGAGGTTGAATCCCGCGGTGATGGAGGAATTCGCCAGACGCCCGCGGTCGCCTTCGGGCGTGGCCTCGGGCTGCAGCCCCAGCAGCATGCGCTGGATGGCCTCGCGGGAATAGCCCCGCTCCGAGCTGAAGGCGATCTGCGGCTGGAACAGCGAACCGGTGATCTGCACGCCGATGTGTTCGACCACGCTGTTGCTCGAGTACTTGCTGCGCAGCCGGTACGTGGCCTGGGCCTCGATATCCACCCGCGGATCGAAACCCAGTTCCCGGCTGAAGTCCAGGCGCCCCCGCAACACCTCGAAGCTGTTGTTGAAGACGATGAGTCGGCCCTTGTTGATGTCCAGGGCCCCGCGCAGGTTCAGCCCGGCCTCGTCCCGGATCAGGTCGAGGTCGCCGCCCATATCCAGCTCCATGTCCCGGTTGAGGATGTGGGCCACCCGCGGCTCGGCGTGCAGACGCAGGTTGGCCAGCCAATCGGGGGCCACGGTCGCCTCCATGGGATCGACCGCCCCCTGCTTCTCGCTGAAATCCCCGCTGTACTGCGCCTTGTCCACCTGCAGCTCGCCCTCGAAACGGGGCACCAGCAGGCTGTCCGGCCCCACCTTCACTCCCACCATGCGCCCGCCCTCTCCGCTGACGACCACCGCCAGTTCGGGGATGGACGCCACCAGGAAACGGTCGAGGTTCAGACGCAGGACGAACGATTCGAGCATCAGGCCGTTGAAGAGCACCGTGCCGTCGCCCGTGAACTTGCCCCGCAACCCTTCGTTGCCCCGGATCTCCTCGATCCGCAGGGTGTTGGCCGAAAAATTTCCCGAGCACTCGACCTCGTGGTAGACCTCTTCCAGATCGCGCAGCACGAAATCCGCATCGCGAATCGCGATCGACCCGGCGTACTGGGGGTGTTCCAGGGTTCCGGCCACCGTGACCTGGCCCTCGCCGCGGCCGCTGCACGTGGCAAAGGCGTTGGTCGCCCGCGCCAGGGGCTCCAGATCGCTGCCCTCGGGGATGGACAGGCGCATGAGGAACGGGCCATCCAGCGGCGACACCGGCTCACTCAGGAAATCCAGCTGCAAAGGAACCTCGATGCGCCCGGTCATGGTCAACCGGTCCTGGTTACCCTGCAGGTTGCCCAGAACCAGGGTCTGTCGGTCCACCCACACGTCGCCGGTCAACCGGTCCAGGTGCAGCCAGTGGACGTTGAACGGGGCGCTGCTCAGGGTCCCCCGACACAGGGGATCGTCCGTGCGTCCACCCACGTGGAGATTCCCGGCGAAGCGGCCGGCCAGACGATCCAGGGCCGGCAGCTGGAATTGTTCCAGGAAGGCCCAGTCCCCGTCGGGTATCGCCACGTCCAGATCGAGTTCGGCGGCGGACCAGAAGTCGCGCAGGCCGGCGCCGGGATGGGCCACGGTCCCGTTGGCCGTGAACTGCCCATAATTCGTGAGCAGATCCAGGTGCTCGACGTCCACGACCCCGGCGCTGAAACCGCCGATCACGTGGAGCGAATCCACCCGCGCCAGCGCGAACGGCGCTTGCACGAGTGTCCCATCCACATCCACCTCCGGCTCGCGTGGCGTGCCGGAGGCCGTCACCGCGGCGGTGACCCGCCCCGACAGCGGTTGGGGCGAATGGACGAAGGGATTGAGCAGGGACAGGTCGAAGTTCTCCAGCTGCAGGTCTGCGGCCAGCAGGGAATCCCCCTCGGCGTGGCCCTGCACCAACAGGGAACCGTGGGGCGAGACCAGGGATGCCTGTTGCAGGTCGAAGAACGACGGGCCCAGGTTGAAATGGGCGCCCCGCGGCAGGGACCACGCCGTGCCCTCGAGATCCACGCGGAACGAGGAGACCACGAAGCGGCGCAGGGCACCGGATACCTCGGTGGCGAAGACCAGGCGGGTCAGGGTATCCCCCAGGGCGGTGGTGAAGGAATCCATGGTGGCGTTGCCGAGGGAGTCCACCCAACCGGCCCCGCTGAAAGCACCCAGCGGGACGCCGCCGACGACCAGATCGCTCCCGGTCATGGTGCCCCGCACGCCGGGAGCGTCCAGGACATGGGAAATGACCACGCGGGAGTCCAGGGACCCGGCGACGAGATCCCCGACACCCAGATCTCTGCCGGCGACCCGGCCCGTGAAGGTCAGGGCATCCACGGGGCCGGCCAGCCGACCGCTCGCCCCGCCCATTCCCCGAAGGTCCGGCCAGCCCAGGCTGGCCGGCAGGGTGCCCAGATCGTTGGACGCGGCCGTCACCTCGCCCCGGAAGACCTCCAGGGAATCGGTATGACCACTCAGGTCGATCTGCAGCCGGCCCCGGTTCAGGGTGACCGCGTTGAAGGTGACCGAGTCCGGCGTGGCCTCCACGTCCAGCTTGCAGATATCGAAGGGCAGGATGTCGATGAATCCGTCGCGCATCAATCCGGTCACCCGCGTCCACATGGGGTGATCCGAATGTTCGATGCGCAAAGTCCCGTGACCACCGGTCTGTGGCAGGTCGTCGGTGCCGGGCACCAGGCCCTTTGCCAGGTCCGCGGCGGCGACGTCTCCGGCCAGCACATACCTCACGGCGTTGGGATCCCGGATATCGAAATCCCCGCCGCCGGAGAAGGAGGCCCCGTTGATCAGGCCGGTCATGTCCCGGACGTGGACGCTGTCGGGCAGGATCAGGGCCCGACCACGCAGCCCCTCCATGGTGTACCCCTCGAGTTCACCGTCGAACACGCCCGAATAGACCAAGGTGTCGCCACGGGTGCGCAAGGTGGCCTCCAGGTCCCCACGGGCCTTGAAGCCGATGTTCTGGTCGATCAGCGCCTCGATCTCGCTGATGCTCGCCCCCTTCACCGAGACCGCCAGATCCAGGCTGTCACTCCAGCTGCGGCTGCCGCTGATGTCGACTTCGTGGTCGTTGAAGCGACCCCACAGGCGATCGGTGGCGATGCCCACCTTGGTCACCGTGAGCCGCCCGCGCAGATCCTGGATCTCCGTGGTGTGGGTCGGCCACTGGAATCCGCAACGGTGGATGAGCAGGGACAACCCGTCACGGGAATCCAGGCTCCCGCGCCAGTCCAGATCGATGATCCGCTCCTGCAGGCGCCCTTGCGGGCCGGTGACCGTCAGCCCGGCTCCGCTGATGTCCAACTGGTCCACCACGATCAGGGGAAATTTGGGGTCCTCGCCGCGGCCGGCGGCTTCCGCCTCGTCCGGCGCGGCCGAGCGGGCGAAAATGCGGGGGTTGGCCACCGTCACCCGCTTCAAGCGGATGGCGCGCCCCACGACCTCGCCCAGGGCGAAATCGACCTCCACGGTATCGGCGGTCGCGAGGGTCAGCGCTCCGCGGAGACCGGGCATGGTCAGGGAGACCCCGTACAGATCGACGCCATCGAAGAGGCGGATCCGGGCGTCGCGGACTTCCAGCCCCCCCGAATCCATGTGCAGCAGGTTGCGGCTGACGAGTCCGGAGAAATAGGGCATGAAGAGGGCGGGGTGGCTGCCCAGCCACCACAAGACCCCGATGATGGCCAACCAGGCCACCAGCAGCGAAAGATGCAATGGGCGGGGACGTCGCATCAGAACGGATACCCCAGGGAAAAATGCCATACCCGGTCAGGATCCTTGTCGTCCTGGGTCTCACTCAGATATCGCGCGCGCTTGAGGGGGATTCCCATGTCCACCCGCACGGGGCCGAAGGGAGTATCCAGGCGCACCCCGGTCCCCCAGCTGTACCGGTAATCCCAGACCTTGGTCGTGCCCAGATCGGTGGGATCGCCCGGGTCGGAGTTCAGACGAAAAGCGCGCCAGCGCAGATCCGACAGTTTGGACCAGACGTTCCCGCCGTCGAAAAACAGGACGCCCGACAACTTCCATCGCCTCAGCACCGGCAAGGGAAAACGCCACTCCGCATTGGTCAGCATCAGGTAGTTTCCGCCGCGGGCGGGGTTGTCCGGCAACAGGATGTCGGAGGTGTAATTCAGCAGGTCCAGTTCATCCTGGTTCGAGACCTGGGGTCCCAGCCGGTTGTGGTCGTAACCCCGCACGGTCGTCGCGCCTCCGGCGAAGAAACGGTCGTCGTAGGGAACGCCGTCGGGCCCCTGCGAACGGGAACTGCTGTAGGGCGTGGCCGCGCCCACCATGCCCCGCACGGCCAGCACGCCGCCCAGAGGCGTGGGAAAGTAGTTGTGCCAACTCGCGCTGCCCTTGACGAAGCTGAAGTCGCCCCCCAGGGGGCCACCCGCGACGAGAAACGTCCCGGTGGCATACAAGCCCGTAGACGGGTGAAACAGGTCGTTCCGGTGATCGATGTAGACGCCCCAGTTCAGGGATCGGACTTCGGTATGGGCGGCGCCGATCTCGTTGAACCGGTCCTTGAGATCCTGGGGCGCGTAGGGATGCACCGTGGGGTCGGTGATCTTCAGGCCGAGATAGACGTTGTTGGTGACCCGCCGGCTGGCTTTCCAGGTCGAGCCCAGGTTGAAGCCGTAGCTCAGCAGGTTCAACCCCGATTCGCCGCGGGTGTCGCGCCTGGTGAAGACGTTGAAATCGAGGCTGTAGCGGCTGTCCCGCAGGCGGGGATTCACGTAATCGAAGTCCAAACGATAGTTCACCTGCCCCTGGTCGAAGGTCATGGCGTTGCCCACCACGTCCTCGAGGTTCCAGCTGCCGCGGGCACGCACCTGCATGCGGCGGCCCGTGCCCCACAGGTTGTAGTGTCCCCATGAGGCCAGCAGGCGAATGCGTTCCCGGCTGCCCACCCCCACGCCGAACTCGTAGAAGGCCGGCTTGCGCTCGAGGACGTGCACCTCAAGGTCCGCCACCCCGGCGAGGGTATCGACGGACCCCGGGGAGATGGAGATGTCCCGGAACAAGGACGTCCCCAGCAGGTTGCGACGCGAGTCCTCGATGTTCCGCCAGTAGAGGGGATCACCCTCGGCGAAGACCAGTTCCCGGCGTACCAGATGGTCGGTGGTGATGCTGTTGCCGGCGAGGGTCACCTTCCCGATGCGGTACTTGCGCCCGGGTGTGACCCGATAGGTCAGATCCGCCGTGTACCCCATCCCATCGGGGTTGGGCTCGATTTCCCAAGACGGGCTGACCTTGACCCTCAGGTAGGCACGATCGCGATAGAGGTCGGCAATGGCGAAGATGTCCCCGCCCAGTGCGTTGAGATCGACCGGGGCGGGTAGACCTGCCTTGTAGCGGATGGCCGTGCGCAGTTCCTCGCGGGTGAGCGGGGCGTTCCCCTCGAAGTGCACCTTCCCGATGACAGTCCGGGTGCCCTCGAGGATGGAGAACCGGATCACGTCTCCCTGGTCGGGAACGTTGACGATGGAGTCGAGGGAAACGGCGGCCTGATGGAATCCCTGGTTGCGGTAGAAATTCGTCAGGATCCGGACCTGGGTAACGAGCATGTGGGGCCGGTACTTGGCCACGTGCAACGGGCGTTTCCAGGAACTCTCCTGAATCCGCAGCAGACTCTTGAGCAGGCTGGAGGGAAACGTCGTATTGCCGGTGATCTCGATGCGGGCCAAGCGGTGGGTCTGCAGACCGTATTCCAATTCATCGTCGGCGCCGGCGGGGCGTACCATGGCCAGCAGGCACAGCACCGCCACGGCAATCCCCGCCATCGGAAGGGTGCCGCTGCGCCGTCGACCTTTCCACCTGTCCATCCCGCCCAGCACTCGGACCTTCCTTTGCCCCCGGTATGGCCGGAAAACCCTGGCGAAAAACCGCGGGGCGGTGTATCACAACCTGACAGAAACGGACACCCGCCCAGGACAGGAGGCCGACTTGATTTCCCCCGACAACCACGCGGGATTCCGCATTCTAACCCAGGGTGGAAACTCAGCCAAGACACCGCTGATCCTGGTTGCGGCCATGCTCCTGCTGAGCGCAGGCTGCGGCGGCAAGGAGCAGGACCTGCGGGTCGACCAGTTGACCCCGGGCGAACTCACCTACGTCACCCGCATCGTCACTCTCGAACGGGCCAAGGCCGTCACCCTGGTCGACCGCACGACCGGAGACGCCCTGCTCGATTCCCTGGCTGCAGCCTGGGGCGACAGCTCGCTGGAAAGGACCCTGGCCGGGATGACCACCGACCCGGTGCGCGCCCGCCAGGTCAACGAACTGCTGCAACGCCTGCTGACCGCGGAACAGGACTCCCTGGTCAAAGCTCCCCGCCCCGACCGGCTACAGGCCCCCCTCCCGACCACCTTGCCGGAAATCCGGCCCGAGTCCCAGTCGGGATACTGACCCTCCTAGTGCCCGGTTACCTTCCAGACGTCCAGCACCATCACGAAGGTCATGAACAAGAGCAGGAAGATCAGTCCCATCTGGGTGGCGATGGCCTGCACGCGTTCGGATACCGGTCTGCCGCCACGCGCCACCTCCAGCAACAGGAAAAGCACGTGCCCCCCGTCCAGTACGGGCACCGGCAGCAGGTTCAGCAAAAAGAGGTTGATGGAAAAGAAGGCCACGAACTGCATCAGGTGGCCGAAGCTCCAGCGCAGCATCTCGCCTGCGGCCTGGCCGATCCGCAGGGGCCCGCCCACCGAATCGAGTCCCAGCTTGCGCCCCACGAAGTCACCCAGGGTCTCGACGGTAACCTGGATGGTGATCACCGTGCGTTGCCAGCCCAGCGCCAGGGCACGCCCCGTGCTCACGTGATCGTGTCCATAGAACGGCTCCATGAAGACCCGCCCGGATTCCTGTCCCGGCGTGATCTCCTTCAACTGGGGCGTCACGAGTCCCTGCATGGTCTGGCCGTCCCGAGTCCAGACGATCTCCACGGCCTTCCCGGCCCTCGCGTGGATCAGCTTGGCGATCTGGCTGAACGAGGAAACGTCCTGCCCGTCCACGCTCAGGATCACGTCCCCTTCGCGCAGACCCAGGCGGGCGGCCGGCCCCCCCTTCTGCACCAGTCCCACGGTGGTATTCCAGGGCCCCATGCCGAGGGTCCAGGAACCCGTGGAATCCACGAAGGTCGGTTGCAGGGTCAGGTCCAGGACCTCGCCATCGCGCTGCACCAGCAGGGGAACCGCCGGAGCCGAGCGTCCCTCCCGCAGCTCGGGAGGCAAGAGCAGGTCCTCGATTTCCCCCCAGTCGGAAACTTCCCGTCCGGCAACCGTTTGAATGACGTCACCGACCTGCATGCCGGCCTCGGTCGCCGGGCCCGAGGCGACGACATCGCCCACCCGGGTGAACGGAATCGTCAGGAGTCCATCGGACATGATCAGACCGGCGTACAGGACGAAGGCCAGGATCACGTTGAAAAGCGGGCCGGCGATGAAGACCAGCATACGCTGCCAGGGCGGCTTGGCATGGAACTGGCGATCATGGGGAATACCCTCGTCCATGTCCGCGGCCTCGGCGTTGCCCTCCTCGGTGCCCAGGGGGTACTTGCGCTGGTCCCAGGTTCCGGTGTCCTGGATCTCTTCCATCATGCCCTCGCCGGCCATTTTCACGTAACCGCCGAAGGGGATCGCCGACAGGACGTACTCCGTCTCCCCCCATTGCTGGCGGATCACCTTGGGCCCAATGCCGATGGAAAAGGTCTTCACGTAAACTCCGAAGAGTTTGCAGAACAGGAAATGTCCCAGCTCGTGGACGATGACCACGAGTCCCAGCGTGATCAGCGAGGCGACGAGCGTTGATACGAAAGTGATGGACAAGGCAACTCCTTCGGTTTCAGCGCGAGCGTTCGTGAACGATGGTTTCGGCCAGCGCCCGGGCCCGGCGGTCGGTCTCCAGCACCGCCACCAGGTCAGGCACGAGGTGGTCCGGTTCCCTGGCCAGGGCCTCGGCCACAACCGCCCCAATATCAGTGAATCGGATGTGGCCGGCCAGCAAAGCCGCCACCGCAATCTCGTTGGCCGCGTTCAGGACCACCGGGGCGGACCCGCCGACCCGGCCGGCGGCCCGGGCCAGGGCCAGGCAGGGGAACCGCTCGGTATCCGGTTTCTCGAAGCGGAGCGGGCCGAGGGCCGTCAGATCCAGGCGACCGCAATCCAGCGGCCAGTGGTGCTGCCCGTTGATGGCATACTGCAACGGCAAGCGCATGTCCGGGGTTCCCATCTGGGCCAGCATGGCCCCGTCGGCGAACTCCACCAGGGAATGGACGGTCGACCCCGGGTGCACCACGACATCGATGTGGTCGTAGGCCACCCCGAACAGATGATGGGCCTCGATGATCTCCAGGCCCTTGTTCATCAACGTCGCCGAATCTACGGTGATCTTGGGCCCCATCTTCCAGGTGGGATGGTCCAGCACCTCGGCGACCGTGACCCGGGGGAGTTTGGCCGCGGGCGTCTCGCGGAACGGACCGCCGGATGCGGTCAGGATCAGCCGCCGGACTTCGTCCGCCGGCCGGCCGCTCAGACACTGGGCGATGGCCGCGTGCTCGGAATCCACCGGGAGCACCTCGGCACCACCGGCGGCAACCGCCGCGGCGACGAGATCCCCACCCATGACGAGGGTCTCCTTGTTGGCCAGCGCGATGCGCAGACCCTCGTCCGCAGCGGCCAGGGTGGGTTCCAGCCCCACGGCCCCCACCAGGCCGTTGACAAGGCAGTCGGCCTCGGCAGTCCGGACCAGTTCCACCAGCGCGTTTCCATCTCCCCGCACCAGGCGATGGGAGTCCGCTTCCGAGGCCGCCAACCGTTCCCGGGCAACGGGGTCGGTGACCGCCACCAGCGGGCGATCTCCCGGCTGGAGCTCCTGGATCTGCTCCAGCATCTCCAGCAGGACATCGATCCGGGAGCGGCATCCCAGACCCACGATCCTCAGCCGATCGGGATGGGCGCGAACCACATCGAGGGTCTGCTGGCCGATGGATCCGGTGGCTCCCAGCAATACGATCTTCAGGGGAACCGATCGTTCCCGCAGAGGCCGCATGAAGGGATACAGGGCCGGCCGCACGGAATGTCCATCACCGGAATTGGACACGGGGTTTCCCTTCTCGCGTGGACTGCAGGACACCGCTCCCGGCACCTCAGATGATGAAGAGCCGGAAGAAGTAGTAGAATACCGGCCCGGTGAACAACAGGGAGTCGAACCGGTCCAGGACGCCGCCGTGGCCGGGGATGAGTTCAGCGGAATCCTTCAAGCCGACGTCGCGCTTGAGCATGGATTCCACCAGGTCCCCGAGCTGTCCCACCGCCGCACCCAGCAGCCCCAGCAGGGACCCGGCCAGGGGAGTCAGGAAGCCGACGAACCAATGGGTGGCGAGGTAACCGGCCAGCGCGCCGCCCACCAACCCGCCGACCGCTCCTTCAATCGTTTTCTTGGGACTGATGCGCGGAGCCAATTTGTGGCGGCCGATGGCCACCCCCGCCAGGTAGGCTGCCGTATCGGTGAACCACACCACCAGGGCGGTCAGGAATACCAGGTGGGCGCCGAGCGAATCCTCAAGCCCCAGGGAGGCCGGAAACTGCCGCATCATCACCAGGTGGCTACCCAGCCACCCCACGTACATGATGCCGAAAACGGTCACCGCGATGTGCCCCAGGGCCCGCCGCGGTTCCCGGCGCCAGAGCTCACGGATCATGATCAGGAGCAGGCTCCCGGTCAGGATCAGGGGCACGGCCACCCCCTGCCGCCAGGCGTAGGCGCTGATGGACAAGGCGCAGGAATAACCCAGCACTTCGAAGGGTTCATACCCCTTAGTCTTCATCAGGATGTAGAATTCCCGCAAGCCCAGCAGGATGATCAGGTCCACCAGGGCCAGGAAGAAAAAGCCGCCGCGCTGGGTGATCAGGTAGAGGCAGGGCACGCCGACCAGGGCGACCAGCAAGCGTGGCACCAGGCCCGCGCCCAGCAACCGGGCCAGGGTGCCGGTCTTCGCGCTGGAATTGCCCGTGGTTCCGGGGTTCACGATTTGACCCGCAGGAGTTTCTTCCAGCGCCGGGCATCCCACACGCTGGCGGAGTCCCCGTCACCGGCGGCCCGCTCGGCTTCGGGCAAGGCGCCGAAACGGCGCTCACGTCCCTGGTAGTCGGCCAGCGCCAGCAGGAACTGCCGTTCGCGGAAATCCGGCCACAGGGTGGGCGTGACCAGGAGTTCGGCGTAGGCGCTCTGCCAGAGCAGAAAATTGCTCAGCCGGTTCTCGCCGCTGGTGCGGATCACCAGGTCGGGATCGGGCAGGCCGGCGGTGTACAGCCCCTGGGCGAAAATCTCTTCCGTCACCTCGCCCGGTGCCAGGTCTCCCGACCGCAACCGTTCCGCCAGGACGAGGGAAGCGTGCAGGATCTCCTGGCGGCCTCCGTAGGCCAGGGCCAGGTTGAGGATCAGGCCGGTGTTGTTTGCCAGGGAATCCACCACCGTTTGAAGCCGGGACCGGGCGGCTTCCGGAAGCTGGCCGAGGTCGCCGCTGGCCAGCAGTCGGACCCCGCGCCGGTTCAGGTCTCCCTGTTCGGCGGCCAGGCTCTCCTCCAGAAAGGCCCACAGCGCCTTGACCTCGGGAGCGGGCCGGTTGAAGTTCTCCTGGCTGAATGTGTAGAGGGTCAACGCTTCGAGCCCCATGCGTCCGGCGGCGGTGACACAGGCGCGCACCGCATGGCGTCCGGCCCGGTGGCCGGCGACCCGCGGCAGGTAGCGGCGCCGAGCCCAACGCCCGTTGCCGTCCATGATGACGGCCACATGGCGAGGCAGACCACCACGGTCCCGGACGGCCTCGTAAAGGGCCTCGGTATCCAGGGCCGACAGCTCCTTCAGGTCTTCCCTGTCTGCGGCCATGAGCGGCCTCCTACATTCCCATGATTTCCGCCGATTTGGCGGTCACGATCCTGTCGATTTCCTCGCAGAACTTATCGGTCAGCTTCTGAACGGCGTCGCGGTCCCGGCGCAGGTCGTCCTCGGTGATGACTCCGTCCTTCTGCTCGGCCTTCAGGGTATCGTTGGCCTCCTGCCTGACCTTGCGCACGCCCACCTTGCCGTCCTCGCCGATGTCCTTGGCCTGCTTGGCCAGATCCTTGCGCCGGTCCTCGGTCAACTCCGGAACCTGCAGACGGATCATCATGCCGTCACTCGAGGGGTTCAAACCCAGATTCGCCGCCTGGATGGCTTTTTGAACCTCCTGGATGATCGCCCGCTCGAAGGGTTTGACCGTCAGCAGGCGCGGCTCGGGGACCGCGATGGCCGCCAGCTGGTTCAGGGGTGTCGGAGTCCCGTAGTAATCCACCTTGACCCCGTCGAGCAGGGCCGGTGTGGCCTTGCCGGTGCGGATCCGTCCCAGGCGATTCTTGATCACTTCGATCGTCTCGTCCATTCCCAGTTCGGCATTTTCCATGGTTTCGGCGCTCATGGCTGCTTCTCCTTCAGGATCCAGGTTCCGTCCTGCTCCCCCGCCACCGCTTTCAGCAGGTTGGCGGGGTCGCTGATGTCGAATACGAACAAGGGCAGATCGTGTTCGGCGCAAAGCGTCACCGCCGTCAGGTCCATCACCTGCAGGCGACGGGCGATGACTTCGTCGTAGGTCAAATGTTCGAATCGCTTGGCGTCCGGGTGCCGCTGGGGATCCTTGTCATACACGCCATCCACCTGGGTGCCCTTGATCAGCACGTCGGCGCTGATCTCCAGGGCCCGCAGGGCCGCGGCGGAATCGGTGGTGAAGTAGGGATTCCCCGTGCCCCCCGCGAAAACCAGCACGTAGTCCGCCTGCAGGAGGGACAACGCCGTATCGCGGGCAAAGGCCGACGTCAGGGGACGCAGCTCGCGCGGGCTGAGGATCTTGGCCTTCAGGCCCTCGGCCCGCAGGTAGTCCCTCAGAATGGCCGCGTTCATGATGGTGCCGAGCATGCCCACGTTGTCGGCCGTGACCCGGTCGACGATCTCCAGGTTGGCCGAACGGGCGCGGAAGATATTCCCTGCGCCGATGACGATTCCGACCTGGATGCCTTTCTGGCGCACCGCGGTGATGGTCTGGGCCAGCGCGGTCAGCTTGCGGTGACTGTACTGTTCGCCCCCTTCCATGAGGGCTTCCCCGCTGAGCTTCAAAAGGATCCTCGTGAACTTCACGCTGCGACTCCTCCAGTCCGGTTCCATGGCGGCCGAAGTTCGGCCAGGCGGTTACCCGGAAGGGGCACCTGCAAAAAAAGCCCGGGCTCCAAGGAGCCCGGGCCGAGCGAACCGGAAGCTCAACCGCCGATCTGGAAACGCGCAAAGCGCTTGACCTGCATGTTTTCGCCGAGCTTGCCGATAATGGACTTGAGGTAGTCCTCGATGGTCATGTCCGGGTCCTTGACGTACTTCTGCTCCAGAAGCACGATTTCAGAGTAATACTTGTCGACTTTACCTTCAACAATCTTGTCGATGATGTTGTCGGGCTTGCCTTCGTTCTTCATCTGTTCCCGGTAGATTTCCTTTTCCTTCTCGATGATGGTCGGATCCACCTCTTCGCGGACCACGGCCACCGGACTGGCTGCGGCGATGTGCATGGCCAGGTTGTGCACGAAATCCTGGAAGTCATCCGTGCGTGCCACGAAATCGGTCTCGCAGGCGACTTCGACCAGGACGCCGACCTTGCCGCCCATGTGGATGTAGCTGCCGATGATTCCCTGGCTGGTGGCGCGGCCTTCCTTCTTGGCGGCCGAAGCGATGCCCTTCTTGCGCAGGTAATCCATGGCGAGGTCCATGTCGCCGTCGCATTCGGCCAGCGCCTTCTTGCAATCCATCATGCCGGCGTTGCTGGCTTCCCGCAGTTCCTTGACCATCTTCGCGGTGATATTCATGACTCCTCCAGATGCTCCCGCTAGGGGCTATTCGGGGCGCGTGAGCGCCACCTTGCTTGGCGACCGGAGCCGGACACCCGGTGTCCGGCTCCGGGATTGGTTCTTCGTATCTCAGTTCTGCTCGGCGGGCTTTTCCTCAGCGGCCGGAGCGGCGCCTTCGGCGGCGGCAGCCTTCGGCTCGACCTTGGCGTCGGCGTCCTTGAGGGAGGCGCTGGCCTTGGCTTCGGTCGAGGCGGGAGCAGCCATTTCCACGGACGCGATGTCGGCGCCCTCGCCCTTGATCTTGCGGCCTTCCTCGATGGCCTCGGCCACCACCCGGGTAAACAGGCTGATGGACCGGATGGCGTCGTCGTTGCCCGGGATGGGGAAGGTCACCAGGTTGGGATCGCAGTTGGTGTCCACGATACCGACCACGGGGATGTTGAGCTTGCGGGCCTCGCGCACCGCAGTGTCCTCTTCGGCGGTGTCGACCACGAAGACGGCGTCGGGCAGCTTGGTCATCTTGCGGATGCCGCCCAGGTTCGTGTTCAACTTCTCGAAGGCGCGGCTGAAATCGAGTTGTTCCTTCTTGGAGAAGTTCTCGATGCGGCCGTCGTTCATCATGGCCTCGATCTCTTCGAGCTTCTGCACGCTCTTGTAGATCGTCTGGTGGTTGGTCAACATGCCGCCCAACCAACGCTCGGTTACGTAGGGCATGTCCACGCGCGCGGCCAGTTCCCGGATGGTCACCTTGGCCTGCTTCTTCGTACCCACGAACAGCACCGTGCCGCCCTTGGAGGCAACGCCCGTGAGGAAATCCGTCGCCCGGTTCAGGGCGCGGAGGGTCCGCTGGAGATCGATGATGTAGATGCCGCCCCGGGCAATGAAAATGTAGGGCTTCATTTTGGGGTTCCATTTGCGGGTCTGATGCCCGAAATGGACGCCTGCCTCGAGCAGGTCCTTCAATCCGACCTTGGCCATGTCTGCCTCCCGAAAGTTTTGGTTGTTCCTCCCCGGCCGTCATCGATCAGGCACAGCGCCGCAATCTGCGAAAGCGGCGCCACCGAGTCCCTGACCTCGGACCGGGTGTGTTGTTTGGGGACCGCCAGCGGCCCCGAATCGCCAAACGCTGCTCCGATGGAGTTTAGCGCTTGGAGAACTGGAAGCGTTTGCGCGCGCCCGGTTGTCCGTACTTCTTGCGCTCCACCATGCGGGAGTCGCGAGTCAGGAAACCGTTCTTGCGCAGCGGCTTGCGGAATTCCTCATTGGCCACCACAAGAGCGCGGGCCAAACCGTGGCGCAGCGCTCCGGCCTGACCGGTGATGCCTCCGCCCTTGACGGTGCACCAGATATCGAATTCGCCCTCGACGCCCAGGCTGGTCAGCGGCATGAGTGCCTGCTGGCGCACAGCCTCGCCGAAGTATTGCTGGACGGACCGATTGTTCACCTTGAACCGCCCCGAACCCTGGGTAACCCACACACGGGCGACGGCAGTCTTGCGGCGTCCGGTCGCGTAATACCTTTCCTCCAACTTCGTACCTCCGAAACACCTCTTCCGAGGCGGTTGGCGCCCGCGGCGCTCCTAGTCCAGAACCTTGGGCTGCTGCGGTCCGTGCGGATGTTCGCCACCCGCGTAAACGCGCAGATTGGTCAACTGCTGCCGACCCAGCTTGGTCTTGGGCAACATGCCCTTGACCGCACGGATGACCACCTCGTCGGGCCGCGAAGCCATGAGCTTCTTCAGGGGCGTCTCGCGCTGGCCCCCGGGATACCCGGTATGGTGGAGATAGATCTTCTTGTCGAGCTTCTGGCCGGTCAGCTTGACCTGGGCGGCATTGACCACGATGACGTTGTCGCCCATATCCAGATGAGGCGTGAACCCGGGCTTGTGCTTGCCCCGCAGGAGGGTGGCCACGCGGGTCGCCAGACGCCCCAAGGGCACTTCGTTCGCGTCGAGCACGACCCAGTCCTTGGCGATTTCGTCCTGCTTCATGCTGTAGGTTTTCACTGTTCCACTCCCGGTATAGCCGGATTCCACGGCCATACGACACGAAAACACACGCCACCGGAGGCCCCGCTTCCACGGGCGGACCCTTCCCGGCGGACTGCAAAAACTGTCCGACTGCAAACACAAACGACAGCGCCATAACCACTTACAATGATCCGGGGCTGCGTTCGCCATACCAGAGAATCGGGAACTCCGGCCTATGCAGGAGGGGAAAACTAACAAAGGGACAACGCCTTGTCAAGGCAGGGGGTCCCCGATAATCCGCCGTCTATGTCCGCAGACAACTCCGGCACTCGGATTTCCAGCACGCTTTCCACGCCGGCCTTGCCGGGATGAGCTGAACGACGCCCTCCGGAGGACAACGAGAGAGATACGGCCTCG
>Ga0210044_10000931_pt1 | contig 44575 bp, 55 predicted proteins | sample CryGey13umfilter_2_FD_183959 | JGI IMG/M metagenome (GOLD analysis project Ga0210044, IMG submission 183959) | Groundwater microbial communities from aquifer in Utah, USA - Crystal Geyser 4/9/14 3 um filter (SPAdes) (version 2) | ecosystem: Environmental > Aquatic > Deep subsurface >... | reverse complement strand
TATGGGCATATTGTTTAATGGACAACCATGTACATTTTATTGTTGTGCCAAGTGATGCAGATTCATTGGCGAAGACATTTAATCAAGCACATATGCGGTATTCTCAATATCACAATGAGAAGATAGGAAAGAGAGGACATTTATGGCAAGGACGATTTTATTCTTGTCCCTTAGATGAGGTTCACTTGTATGCAGCTGTGCGATATGTAGAAATGAATCCTGTACGAGCCGGGATAATAGAGAAAGCAGAAGATTATGCTTGGTCAAGTGCAAAGAGTCATATACAAGGGATAGATAATCCAATATTATCAAGAGATTTTTCGTAACTACTCAGGTAAAGGAATTTACCACGGAGATACAAAGGTATACAGTAACTACTTGTAGCTATATTGGACGGAAAAACTACGAAATACGCGAAAAACCGCGAAAATTAATAATCAGAAGGAATTTGTGAATCAGAATTTTTCGCGTTTTTTTGCGATTTTCGTAGTTATCTCTTGATAGCTGAGTAGTTACGATTTTTCATTAATTAAGGGCATAGATGATTGGGGTAAATATCTTGCTATTCCGGAAGAAGAATGGATGTTAAAAGAGATTAGAGGATGTACCTCTACTGGTCGTCCTGTAGGAGATGAGCCTTTTGTAACAAGGTTGGAAGAATTGTTAGGTCGAGTATTAAAGCCAAAAGCTATAGGAAGACCTCGAAAACAGTAAAAAACGGGCGCTGTCCCCGGTTTTTCTAAAGAAAATCCTCTCTCATTGTCCTCAAAAATAGAGCATCCCTACCATCATAGAATAAAAATAGAGGCTCTCTTGCCCTTTCTATGTCCTCTTATGGGCAATTCTATGGGATAGTGTACGGTTGATTTTGTTATATCGAATATTCAGAGAAGTTTTTCTATAATCGATTGTTGCACTTGCTTGGAGTATGCGTGATTATCCCACCACCAACAACTATATCATCCCTGTAAAAAACTACAGATTGTCCCGGTGTTATTGCTTGTTGAGGCTCATAAAACTCTACACTTACCTGACCATCCTTTAAGGGTGAAACAACAGCTTTGGTCTCTTTATGCAAATACCTGATCCTTGCCATTATCTCTATTTTTTCTGTAAGTTCTGGAATTGCTACCCAGTTCATCTCCTTAGCTGTTAGCCTTCTGCAGTAAAGATCAGCCTTATCCCCAACAATAATAGTATTCTTATTCGGGTCAATGTGCATGACATAAATTGGCTTGTTTGCTGCAATCCTTAGCCCTCGCCTCTGGCCTATGGTGTAAAAGGCAATTCCTTGATGTTTGCCAATAATATTTCCTTCTTTGTCCATGATATTTCCTGGAATAAGCCTGTTTGAAGCCCTTTGTCTGATAAATTCCTGATAGTTGTTTTGAGGAATAAAGCATATTTCCTGAGACTCTGGTTTATCTGCTGTTTTGAGGTCAAGCCTTGTTGCTATTTTTCGCACATCTGTCTTTTGATAATTACCCAGGGGCATGATTGTCGAAGATAGCTGTTCTTGAGTAAGCCGACAGAGAAAGTAGGATTGATCCTTGGTTTGGTCAATCCCTTTTCTAATCACGAATCGTGCATCTCTTTGCTCTATCCTCGCATAATGTCCGGTAGCTAGATACCTTGCCCCTAATTGCCTTGCTTTGTCAAGCAGCAATCCAAATTTTATCATGGAATTACAAGCAACGCATGGATTTGGAGTATATCCCTTCAGATATTCATCCACAAAGGGATTAATTATCCTTTGTGTAAACTCTTGCTTACAATCAACAACGAAATGTTTAATGCCCAGCTTATCTGCCACTGCCCGGGCATCTGCAAAAGCCTGCAAGGAACAGCATGTGTCTGGTTTCTCAATCTGACAACTTAATTCAAGCAGATCCATAGTGATACCTGTAACCTCATAACCTGCTTCTTTCAGTAAATAGGCAACTACAGATGAGTCAACCCCACCACTCATGGCGACAGCAACCATTTTTGCCACAATTACACCTCATTCGTAACTACTCACCACGGAGACACAGAGGCACAGAGAAGAACATCCACCTCTCCTTTGATAAGGGGGAATTAGGAAAATACAAAACCATCTACTCGTTTGTCTAATTTGTTATCTTGCTTTAGACCATGCCACTTTACTCAGTATTTCTTCTTCGTGTCTCCGTGTCTCTGTGGTAAATTCCCCTCGCTGAGTAGTTACACCTCATTCATACTTCCGCTGCGATATCCTGCAAGATCAAGGGTTACAAAGGCATAGCCAAGCTGCTTGAGCCTGCTTACAATTATATCCTGTTTTTCTATGCAAAGGAGCATCTTCTGCCTATCTACTTCAATTCGGCAAAGGTTTTCATAATGTCTTACCCGAACATTAGAGATTCCCAGTCCTTTAAGGTAATCCTCTGCTGTTTCCACCATTCCTAATGCCTCAATAGTAATTGGACTGCTGTATGGAAATCGTGAGGCAAGACAGGCATTGGATGGCTTATCATGGGTAGTAAGTCCCATATCCTTTGACAACTTGCGTATCTCATCCTTGGTCAAGCCAACATCGATCATGGGTGATTGGACACCAAATTCTCTTGCTGCATCTCTTCCGGGTCGAATATCATTGATATCAGATGCGTTTGAGCCGTCCAGAATATAACTCAACCCTTGTTCTTGAGCCAGATGGCTTAAGTGATTAAACAACTCTTTCTTGCAAAGGTAACATCTATTTCTCGGATTATCAACAAAATCCGGAATCAACAGCTCATTTGACTCAATAAATAGGTGTCGTGCATTTAATTCCATGGCTATTCTTTCTGCTGCTTCAGCCTCTGATGCAGGATACAGTGGGGATTTAGCGGTTACAGCAAGCACCTTGTCTCCCAGAATGTCATGGCTAATTTTAAGCACAAAGGTTGAATCTACCCCGCCAGAGAACGCCACCAGAACACTCCCCATCTCTTTTAATCTCACCTTCATCTGTTCCAATTTTGTGAACATAAAGCTACTCTCCAAACAGCCCTGTACTCAAATATCTTTCCCCTGTATCAGGCAAAATAACAACAATGAGCTTGCCTTTGTTGCCTTTACGCCCTGCAATCTGAAGTGCTGCCTTAACTGCTGCCCCTGAAGAGATACCGCAGAGGATACTCTCTTCACGCATCAGCCTTTTTGCAGTGGCTATGGCATCATCGCCACTTACTGAAATAATCTCATCAATTAATCCAATCTCCAGCACTTTCGGCATAAACCCTGCCCCAATACCCTGAATTTTATGTGTTCCAGGCTTTCCGCCAGTAAGCACAGGTGATTCAGCTGGTTCAACTGCTATTATTTTCACTTCTTGATTTTTTTCCTTCAAAAACTGACCGCAACCAGTAATGGTTCCACCAGTGCCAACCCCAGATACAAGAATATCAATGTTGCCATCTGTATCATTCCATATTTCCTTTGCCGTAGTTTGATAATGAATTTGAGGGTTTGCTGGATTGGAAAATTGTTGGGGAATAAATATATTCGGATTTTCTCCTGCAAGCTCAGCAGCCTTTTCCACTGCTCCCTGCATCCCTTTATTTGCCGGGGTAAGGATAATCTCAGACCCAAATGCAGAAAGCAGTTTCCTTCGTTCCAGACTCATACTCTCCGGCATGGTCAGAATCAAACGATAACCCCTTGTTGCACATACCATGGCTAAGGCAATGCCTGTGTTGCCGCTGGTTGGCTCAACAATAACAGTATTCTTGTTGATTAAGCCAGCCCGCTCGGCTGCCTCAATCATAGCCAGACCAATCCTGTCTTTAACGCTTGAACAAGGATTAAAAAACTCCAGCTTAGCTGCCACAATGGCATCAATCCCTTGTGCTAATTTGTTTAACCTCACCATAGGTGTGTTTCCAATCAGTTTGGTTATATCCTCGGCTATTTTCATTGTCTGCTCCTTTCCTACCGTTCATCATATAGCTATTTCAAATAATCTCCATAAGAATTTGTCACAATCCATAGTCGACTTTCTCAAACTGTTTTTTCCATTTTCGGATAGTATCCTCTACAATCTCCAATTCATGATGAATGGATTCGATCCTCTCTTGAACAGGATCAGGAAGATTACTATGGTCAAGTGGGGCACGAACAACCTTTCCCCCTTCCTGTCGTACAATCCTTCCGGGCACACCAACTACCGTACAATTATCAGGTACAAGCTTTACAACTACACTTCCTGCCCCAATTCGAACATTATCTCCTACAACAATTGGACCAAGCACTGCTGCTCCGGCTCCAATAACAACATTATTTCCAACCGTGGGATGCCTCTTGCCTGTTTCTTTGCCTGTGCCAGCCAGAGAAACGCCCTGATATAGTGTTACGAAATCTCCAACTTCTGTTGTCTCCCCAATAACCACACCCATCCCATGGTCAATGAAGAATCCTTTCCCAATCCTTGCACCAGGATGAATTTCTATGCCAGTAAAAAACCTGCTTATCTGGGAGATAATCCTTGGCAATAAGGGAATCTTCAATCTGGTATGTAAGAAATGAGCAATCCTGTGAAGAATAATCGCATGAAGCCCTGAGTAACACAACAAAACCTCAAGGATATTTCTTGCTGCCGGATCCCTTTCAAATACGGATTTTATATCATCAATAATGGTCATTTTGTCACCTCTTATTCCTTCTTTCTCCCTTCGTGTCTTTCATTTCAATATGTTATCATAAAAATCTCTTGGCCTCAGAATTTGTATATCCCTAAAAGACCCCAGAGATAACAAATGCATATCACCTGAGAGTATATACTTTGAATTTGAAGCAATGGCACATTCAAGAAACATATCATCATCAATATCTAAGCATATACCTTCTATCTTCTCCAGCACCGTATAAAATTTTACTATCAGTTTGATACTACTTATCAGTTCCTCAATAGTTGTATTAATAGCCTTGATTCTGTGTTGAAATTTTTCTCTACCCAACACCTCTTCTAACTCAACTAACATATCAAAACTCATAGCAAGGCTGATTTCCCCCTTTTTTGCCATAACTAATAATTCATGAGGTATGCCTGTCCATAATAAGGCAGAAACAATGACATTGGTATCAAAAACCATTTTGATACGGTTATTTTTTTCTTCTCTTTTCCTGTCGATACTGATGTATTTCATCACTAATCTCCTCTAATGACATTTCTCCTTTTAAGTCAGGGAGTCTTTCTGCAATCTTAGTCACATCTGGAATTTTTACAGGATTAAGAATAATTGTATCACCATAAGTAGCAACAATAAAATCTCCTCCTTGTCTAAATGTTTTGGTTATCTCCCATGGTAACCTAATCATTCCCTCTTGTGTTAAATTAGCAATCTGCACTTAAATTCACCTCCTCGTTAAATATATCGGCAATCTTACCGTCAACACCAATTTCTCCATCTCTTCTCATTTACCTCCTGATTACAGATAATAGCATACGGATGACGCGGATTATTTTATTTAATTCGACAAAATCAGATTAAGCATTCCCCCAACCACCAGCGTAGAAACAATCATAATACCTGCTGCCTTAAGCACACCATTTACACCCAACTCCTTAATCATGATAGAAAAGCTAGCTACACACGGAAAGTACATGATCAGAACAACACTTGATATAACCAATTGCGGAAGGGTAAGCCCCAGCGGTGCAAGCATACCCACAGCCACATCCTTACGCAAAAAACCAATCAATAATGCCCCGGCAACCTCTTTGGGCAAGCCCAGAATACCACAGACAACCGGCTGTGCCAACACTGCTATCAGATCAATTATCCCAAGGGTATACAATATATTAGCTATAAATATTCCTACCATTATCCATGGAACCCCTTCTCTTACAAACCATGTTATCCTCATCCAGACCTTTTTAACCAGACCGGGAAGGTAGGGAAATCGATAAGGTGGTATCTCCAGAAACATCTCTGTTGATTCTCCACTCATCACCTTATTCAGGATAATACCAAGCACAATCCAGACCACAAACAGGCTACCAAATACAATTCCCAACCCTGCTGCCCCATGCTTACCCAGCAGCCCAACAACCATGGCAATCTGTGCCATGCACGGTACAGCAATAGCCGTCAAGGTGGTAACAATAAACCTTTCCCTCTTTGTATCCATCACTCTGGCAGACAGGACAGCCGGCACATTACAGCCAAGCCCGAGCATCATGGGAATAATAGCCATACCGTGCATACCCAGCCGATGCATGATATTATCTGCCAATATAGCCAATCTTGGCAAATACCCCGAATCCTCTAAAAAGGAAAGTATAAGAAAAAAAGCAAAAATATAAGGAAGGACAACACCAAACTCGATAAAAATTCCGGTTGTAAGCAAGCCAAATGATTGATTATAATCTATCTTACCATCAATTAATCTGCCAATCAGGATGTCATGGATAAATCCAGTTCCCTTAAAAAGGCTTGAAACCATTAACATCAATGGTGTCCATAGATTTTCAAATAATGGGGTAAACACATAATTTATCAGCCCTTCGCCAATAAATCTTATTGTCTGGAAGGTATAGAAAAGAACTATCAGGGCAATTAAACTCCCCCTTACCGGAGAGATGGTTGCATCTCTAAGCCGTTCATAGAGTTTATGATGACGATGAGTTATTTTTTCAACGCTTTCAGTAATGAGACCTGCCTCATGTAACCTTTCTCCTTCCTCATACTCATAAGTACTTAAAGATGCTTCCTTTATTGATGAGACAAGCACCTTGAATCCCTCACCGGTTAAGGCACAGACAGGGATACAAGGCACGCCAAGGATTTGTTGGAGCTTTTCTGCATCAATCTGTATTCCGGTATGTTCTGCCTCATCCCAGAGATTAAGGGCAATGATCATGGGGATTTTTTTCTTAATTAATTGCAGGGTAAGGTTCAAGCTTCTTATCAGGTTTGTGGAATTAATTACATTGATGACAATATTGTCAGCATTAAGCATCTCACAGGCTACCTCTTCAGCCTTTGAGACAGGCTCTAAGGTATATACCCCTGGCACATCAATTACCTCAACTGTTTCCACATTTAGGTTCATATACCCTTTTGTAAATTCTACGGTTGTGCCTGGATAATTGGATGAAATAACATGTACACCGGTAAGACGAGAGAAGACTACGCTTTTGCCAACATTTGGATTGCCCATGAGAAGAATATTCATTGATTGTCCTCTATTTATTTTGTTTGTAATAACTTGTAGCAAGTTGTTTCTGTGTAGCAGACCCTAACTACGAACAATTATTTACCCAAACCAACACCTTTTTTGCTATCCCAATGCCAATGGCTATCTGTGTTCTGCCTATTTCTATCACTACAGGTCCCTGCATGATATGTTGACTTACCTTTTTTATCTTTGCACCAACCATAAGCCCAAGCGTGGAAAGTCTTGAAACCATAACATGTCCGCCATGAATCTCAACAATCACCCCATCCCAATCAGACTCCATATCAACGAGAGTAAATATATTGGCGTTTGCTTGATTTTTTTCTTCTCTTGCGAGTTTCGTAGCTTGCGGTTCGTGATTTTTTGTAATGTGAGTTGAATATGCTGGCGGACATTTCCTGACACTATCTAAATTTACATCACCTTTTGTGTCTTGTAAGTTTATGGGTATTTTATCGATATTCTCCACATATCCCCCTTATTTATAAAATGATGATAATTAGTATAATAATAACATAACTACTCACCACAAAGGCATGAAGACACAAAAAGTTGATAAGTTGAATAGTTGATGGGTTGATAAGTGGATGAATTGATAGGAAATGTTTATGAATTATGAATCTGTGTTCCTTTAACCTATAAACTCATCAACCTATCAACCTATCAACTTATGTGTTCTCCGTGGTGAATTACTTTACCTGAGTAGTTACATAATAACATAATAAATGGATTATGTCAAGATGTTTTTCTTTCAATGCCACCGAATAAGGGATTCAAGAAATTTTCAACCAAAAAAAGGATTGACGAAGAGGCAAAAATGTGGTATGATGTTAATGGTACAAACAAACATTCGTGGAGGTAAAACAAAAAATGCTTATGGTGGAAAATATAAAAAAGGTTGTTCAAGAGCTTATACTTCCTGAACTGGGGATAATCAAAGCAGAAAATCAGGAAATCAAAACCATACTTCAATTTATAAATCAACGAGTTAATGATACAAATATCCAACTTGTTGACCAAAGTAGACGGATAGATGAATTAAGGGTGGAGTTGAAGAAAGAAATATCTGATTTAAGAATAGAGTTGAAAAAAGAAATATCTGAGGTAAAAAGAGAGTTGAAGGAAGAAATATCTGAGGTAAAAAGAGAGTTGAAGGAAGAAATATTTAAGAATACTATTCGGATGGATCGACTGTATGAGGTAATTGTTCGACGGGATGAACACGAGATGTTAGTGATGAGGGTTGCAAAGAACGAACAGAAGATAACAGAGATGGATATGGAATTTCATAAAATAGCGGCGTGATAAGGAGAGAAATGGGAAATGAACAATATCAGGGTTAGATTTGCACCCTCACCAACAGGGTATCTACATATTGGCGGTAGTCGCACCGCACTTTTTAATTGGCTTTTTGCCCGGCATCATCAGGGAACATTTGTCTTGAGGATAGAGGATACAGATATAGAGAGGTCATCTGGGGCATCAGAGGGTACGATTATTTCCTCGCTGAAGTGGCTTGGTCTGGATTGGGATGAGGGTCCGGATATTGGTGGTGAGTTTGGTCCATATCGACAGTGTGAAAGATTGGCTTTATATCGAGAATATGCCGGGAAACTGCTTGAGAAGGGCAAGGCTTATTATTGCTATTGCCAGGAAGAAGAGCTTGAGGAAAGGAGAAAACAGGCATTAGCAGAGAAACGAACCCCAGGTTATGATGGCAGGTGCCGAAATCTTTCAGTTGAGGAGAAAGAAAAGCTTAAGGCATCTGGCAGGGAGCCGAGCATAAGGTTTCTGGTGTCAGACGAGATATCGCCAGACACAGGCAAGAATATCTGTGTCACCAAATCAAATGTAATTATTCAGGATGAGCTTCGCGGTCAGGTATCTTTTCAGGCTGATACCCTTACGGATTTTGTTATCATCAGGTCAAATGGGGTAGCCTCCTATAACTTTGCCGTGGTTATTGACGATGCCTTAATGAAAATAACCCATGTTATTCGTGGGGAAGATCATCTATCAAATACACCAAAACAAATATTGATATATCAAGCACTTGGCTTTAATCCACCCTATTTTACCCATCTTCCATTGATGCTGGGTGAAGATGGCAGTCGGCTTTCCAAACGGCATGGGGCAACAGCAACAGAGGCATTTAAGGAAATGGGATACCTGTCAGAGGCAATGGTGAATTATCTGGCATTACGCGGCTGGTCAGAGGGTGAGGGGATAAACAGGGAAATATATACTGCTCATGATTTGATTGATTGCTTTTCAATAGAAGGGGTGAGCAAGTCATCTGCTATCTTTGATATGCAAAAACTTACATGGATGAATGGGATCTATATCAGACAACTGCCGCTGGATAAGCTGGTAGAATTGTGTCTGCCATTTGTGGAGCAGGCAGGGTATCATATCCATGATCAGGCATGGTTTCGCCGAGTGGTTGAATTACTTCAGGAGAGATTGGAAAAACTTTCAGATATTGTGGATCAGGTACGATATTTTTTTGTTGCAGATTTTGTTCTGGATGAAGAATCACAAGTCGTTATGAAAAATGATAGGGTAGGGGAGATACTTGGTGCTTTTTCTTCCCTGCTTGGACAGGGTGGGGAATATCCTACTCCAGAAGAATGCAGTGAAAAGATAAAGGCTGTTGGCAAGGGGCTTGGGATAAAAGGGAAAGGATTATTCATGCCCATCAGGGTTGCTCTTACCGGTTGTGTTCATGGACCTGATTTGCCGATAATTATTTCCATTCTGGGAAGGGATGAGTGTGTGAAGAGGATAAAAAGGTAATAAGGTACCCGGTCTCCTTGTAGAACAGGATGCTTATGTTGCCTTGAAAGTGGCAAATCGAGGGTATGTGCAGCAATTCTCATTATGGATTTTCAGATTCACCACAGAGACACGGAGGCACGGAGAATAACTTAAAAAAACAAGCTGACGGAATGCAAATTTTTATAAATTCACAGAATAATGCTTCAAATTTCCAAAAATCTGCATTCAGCCACATTCAAATAAGAGATTTGTCCTTCGATTTTCCTCTGTGTCTCCGTGGTGAGTTGTTATGTGTTTATGCGGTAAAAATGTCATAATTAGAATTGCTGGGGTATGTGATGGAAACAGGAAAAGTAGTGATGATGGATGCAGCAGCTAATCTGTTAAAAATGATGAGGTAAAAAATGCTTACTTGGGAGGAGGTAATTAGATTATGGGTAAAAGAGGTGTTTTTTTTAAGGATATGCCGGATGAAAAAGGAGATAATTCTGCTAAAGATATTATAACTGAGGCATTAGAAAGCGTTCCACCAATGCTTTCTTCCCAGACACAAAAAGAGGCAATGAAAATAATTCATTTTACTATTAATAATGTCAAGATGGGAAAAATTGTTGACGATAAAGAAACAAAAAAGCTTATAAAAAATATGGTAGAGGAGATAATGGATAATCAGGATGCAATGCTGAACCTGATTAAGATTAAGAGTCATGATGAATATACCTTCTCTCATTCTGTGAATGTGTGTATGATTGCTACGCTAATTGGGGTAAGACATCAACTTTCTGCTGATCTTCTCGAAGAACTTGCCTTTGGGGCAATGTTGCAGGATCTGGGTAAGATTAAGGTGTCAGATGAGATATTATTTAAGTCAGGCAGATTAAATGAAAAAGAAATAGAAGAGATAAAGAAACATACCTTGTATAGTCAGCAAATTTTAAGTGAAAATAGTCGAATAGGGGAATTGCCGAGAAAGATTGCTTGTCAACATCACGAACGATGGCATGGTCAGGGGTATCCTCATAGAATATCAGGAGAGAATATTGAATTATTAGCCAGAATATCAGCCATTGCTGATGTGTATGATGCCTTAACCACAGATAGACCATATCGAAAAAAGTTTCTTCCCTATGATGCTGTTCGATTGATTGTTTCTAAGGCAGATGATGAATTTTATGCTGATGCAGTCAGAGCCTTTGTGGAAAGTGTTTCTATCTATCCGCTTGGAAGTCTGATAAAACTTAATACAGAAGAGATCGGGATGGTGGTCAAGATAAATAGAAAAGCAATTGTCAGGCCAACCATCAGAATATTGTTTGACTCATCGGGTAATATCTTAGAAGAACCACTAAATACAGATTTGATAAAGGAGCGAGAGAGGTTCGTTGTCTGTGCTGTAGATGAAGAAGAGGTTTATCGAATGCATACTGAGCAGATGAAGGAATAACAGAGAGCGGGTTTTCTAACCTGACCCTTGATGCAGAGATTGGAGAAAAGGCGGACAAGAATGTTAAAGAAGGAGGAAAAAAATGGATGGAATGCTAAAGGCTATTATTGAAAGCTGGGGTTATGTCGGAATTTTTTTATCCATGATTATGGAGAGTCTGTGTCTTCCAACAGCAAGTGAGACAGCCATGTCATTTTCAGGCTTTCTGGTTTCAACCGGCAAATTTAATATCTGGATAGTTATCTTTTTAGGGACAATAGGGGATCTGATTGGGGCAGTTTTGTCTTATGGTATTGGTTATTATTTGGGCAGGCCATTGCTGTTAAAATATGGCAAATATTTACTTATTGTTTCCAATGATATAAAAATACTTGAATCATGGGTTATCAGGCAAGGGGAAAGGGTAGTATTTTTATCAAGGAATGTGCCGATCATTAGAACCTTTATCTCTTTACCGGCTGGAATTGGACGGATGAATTTTTTAAGGTTTATTGCTTGTACTGTGGTTGGTTCATTGCCATGGTGCATGGTGCTTGTTTGCATAGGGTTGTTTATGGGAGAGGAGTGGAAGGGTATTGAGAGGATATTTTTTAATTTTAATATGATTGTGGGTGCATTCCTTCTTGTTTTGCTGGGGATATTTATTGGGATGAGATTAAAGAAGGATAATAGTTCTTCTGGTATAAATTGGCGCGGGGGAAGATGTTAATAGATCTGCATACACATACAGTACTTGGGTCTCCATGTAGTGTTATAGAAATAAATGATATTATTAAGATGGCAAAGAGAGTCAAGTTGGATGGGGTCTGTATTACTGACCATCATAGTCGTAATGCAATAGAAATAGCTAAGGAAAAAGCAGTTGGGCATAATCTTTTAATCCTTGGCGGGATGGAGATTAGAAGCCTTGAAGGTGATGTGCTTACCTTTGGATTTTCAGAATTTGTCCGAGAGGGCATACCATTAGCCGAGCTTATTCCATGGGTACATAGCCTGAATGGGGTGGTTATTGCCGCTCACCCATTTCGCAGTGGTGCTCCAAGCATGGGGAATAAAATCTATGAAATAAAGGGTATTGATGCTATTGAGGTATTAAATGGAAATTCTTCAGAGGATATGAATATCCTGTCATGGCTGGCAAGTCTTAAATTGGGTATTCCGGGTGTGGGTGGAAGTGATGCCCATACAGCCCTTCAGATAGGCAAGTATGCAACCTTTTTCGATAAAGAGATTAAGGATGAAAATGATTTTATCTGTGCATTAAAAGGGGGGCGATTTCAGGCATTGAAGATGTTTTAGCCAGAGTGTGACAGACCCTAAGTCCTAAATGATTATGAAGGATCGCGACATGAATAAACTCAAATGGCTCGGATTATTTATCAGCATTATCTTGCTGGGGCTGATCATCTGGAAAATAGACCTGACAGCGTTTGGGAAAGCTCTGGTTGGGCTGGATTATCCTATCCTTATAACTGGGGTGTTAGTCTATCTTCTCGGCTATCTGGCAAGAACTGTCAGATGGTATTATCTGTTATCCCATGCCAAAAAGATAAGACTTGGCAGCTTGTTTGGCATTATGATTATTGGATTTATGGCAAACAACATCCTGCCAGCAAGGGCTGGAGAGTTTGTGCGGGCATATATGCTTGGGATAAAAGAATCCATAAGCAAGAGCCTTGCTCTGGCTACAGTAGTTGTGGAAAGAATCCTTGATGGATTGGTATTTGTCTTGCTGCTTCTTATCATCTGGCTATTCTTCCCTTTGCCTGAATGGATAAAAAAGATAGGCATTTTGTCCACAGCTATCTTTGGATGTGCCATTTTATTTATTGTCTGGCTTAACTCCTACAAACTTCATGCCTTAGAATTATTTCGTAAAGGCTTTTTCTGGTTGCCTAAAAAACTATTGTACAAAATAATTCATCTGCTTAAATATTTCATCGAAGGGTTGCAGGTTCTTCAGAGCAAAGGGGACTTTTTAAGGGTTTGTCTGCTTTCATTGATTATCTGGGGAATAGAGTTGGGAATGTATTACCTGACCATCCGCTCCTTTGGCATAAATCTGCCGTTTTATGGGGTAGTACTACTCATGGTTATGGTCAATCTGGCTATCATGATTCCCTCAGCACCAGCCTATATTGGTGTATTTCAGGTTGCGGTATTGGGGGTGTTGTGTAAATGCTTTGGACTTGAGTACAACTTATCATTAGCTGTTTCTGTGGTTTTACATGGGATTATTGTTGTTCCGGTGACTATTCTTGGGTTTATCTTTATGGCAAGGGAGAATATGTCGCTGGAACAAATGGTTAAGGGGCAAGATGCCAAATAATGTAATAAGGCACAAAGTCAGGAGAGGCACAGAGGAAGAATACGAAAGGCACGAAAAACGCGAAAAAGTTCTGTAATATTATTATTTTACGATCTGTGCAAGCGAGTTTTTTTAACACAAAGAACGCAAAGATCACGCAAAGTTCGCAGAGTTTGAAAAACCTTTATTTCTTCTCGCAAAGACGCAAAGATCACTTATTTCTCACACAAAGCCACAGAGATCACAAAGACATATGAGATTTTTCTTCTTTTCTGTCCTTTGTGTTCTTTGTGTCTTTGTGTGATTAATTCCGTTTGCACAGGTCGAAAAGGCACGGAGGTAGCAATTGTCAAATCACACCATCTTCTTCAACTCATACAATTTATTAAGTGCTTCAATCGGTGTCAGGTTATTAACATCAATCTGTTTCAACGCCTCTATAGCCTTATCATTTATTGCCTGTGCCAGGTCAAAGATATCCAATTGGACATGTTTTTCTTTTTTCCCCTTTACCTTGGCTAATTTGGGTTTTCCATCACCAGCAATACTTTCCATTTCGAGGTTATCAAGTATCTCTGTTGCCCGCAAGATCACCTCTTTTGGCAGTCCGGCAAGTTTTGCCACATGGATACCATAGCTCTTATCTGCCCCACCCGGAATAATCTTCCGCAGGAAAATAATCTTGTCGCCCCATTCCTTAACCGCAATGTTATAGTTTTTAATCCCTTTGAACACTACCTCCAGCTCTGTCAGTTCATGATAATGTGTTGCAAATAATGTCCTTGCCTTAACGCTGCTATGATTGTGAATATATTCAGCCACTGCCCAGGCAATGCTTACACCGTCAAAGGTACTTGTGCCCCTGCCTATTTCATCAAGGATGACAAGGCTTTTTGGGGTTGAATTATTCAGGATATTGGCTGTTTCAATCATCTCTACCATAAATGTACTTTGCCCCTTCATCAATTCATCCGATGCCCCAACCCGGGTAAATATCTGGTCAACCACCCCTATCTCTGCTTTTTTTGCCGGCACAAAGCTGCCTATTTGTGCCATCAGGACAATCAGGGCAACCTGACGAATATAGGTGGATTTTCCAGCCATATTGGGACCGGTAATAATCAATATCTGGTTATTGCTTTGATCCAATAGGGTATCATTAGGGACAAACCCTTCCCCTGCCAACACCTTCTCTACCACAGGGTGTCGTGCATCCTTGAGCAGGATGGTATCCCCATCGTTTATCACTGGTCGGGTGTAATCATTTTCCACAGCCACCTTAGCCATAGACACCAGCACATCCAGAATAGCTATTGCCCGGCTGACCTGCTGGATTCTATCTATTTTGCTGATAATCTCAGCCCTTACCATCAGGAATATCTCATATTCAATCCCTGTAATCCTTTCACTGGCACTAAGGATTTGCACCTCTTTTTCTTTTAATTGTGGAGTAATAAACCTTTCCCCATTAGCAATGGTTTGTTTGCGGATATAATCTTGTGGGACAAGGTGCAGGTTTGCTTTTGTAATCTCAATGTAATAACCAAAAACCTTGTTATAGCTAATCTTAAGCGATCCAATCCCTGTGCGTTTAATCTCCTCCTGCTGTAGCCTGAGGATCCATCCCTTTGCATCCCTCGTTATCTCATGCAACTCGTCCAGATCTTGATTGTATCCCGACTTTATTATTCCTCCTTCACGCAAAGAAAGCGGCGGGGTATCATGGATGGCTTTGTCTATTAACTCAACAATATCCCTTAATTCATCCAGATCGCGAATCGTATCCTTTATGCTGTTGCTCTTACAAGTGGCAAGGGCAGTTTTTATGCTCGGAACAATAAGTAATGATTCCTTTAAGGCAATAATGTCCCTGGCATTTGCCAGACCAGCATCTATCCTTCCGGCAAGCCTTGCCAGATCATGGATAGACTTCAGACAGGTAGTGATTTTTTCTCGCAGGGAAGATGATTGACGAAATTCCTCCACACCATCCTGACGATAGATTATTTCCATCTCGTTCAACAATGGTTGTTGTATCCATGAACGAAGCAGTCGCCCACCCATGGCTGTCCCTGTTTGGTCCAGAACCCAGATAAGGCTGCCTGTCTTTTCCCCGCTCCTGATGGTTTTGGTTAATTCAAGGTTTCGCCAGCTTGCCGGATCAATAGACATAAATTCTTCCGAGGAATAGGGTGTTACCCTGGTGATATGGCTTAATGATGATTGTCCTGTTTCTTTGAGATAACGAATGATTGCCCCGGCAGCACCAATACCATGGGTAAGATTGCCACATCCAAACCCATCCATTGTAATTGTACCAAAGAATCCACACAAGGTGCTCTGTGCTGTATCCAGACTGAATGTCCAATCATCCTGAAGTGTAATAGACATTTGATTATCTCTGGCAAACACAGAAATAGCTGGATCATCCCGTAAGCTTTCAGGGATAAGACACTCCTTTGGACCAAGCCGCATCAACTCTGCAAATAACTTAGCCTCACTGCTAAACTCAGATACCATGAATTCCCCAGTTGACGATTCAACAAACGCCAACCCAATGCTTGCTTTATCCTTATTAATAGCAACAAGGTAGTTATTAACCTTATCCTCAAGTAGTGCAGGGCTAAGAACAGTTCCCGGGGTAATGGTACGAACAACCTCTCTTTTTACCAATCCCTTAGCTGTCTTTGGGTCTTCCACCTGTTCGCAGATAGCCACCTTTTTGCCTGCCTTAATCAATTTGGCAATATATGATTCAGCCGCATGATATGGCAGACCACACATCGGTACTTTCTTATTCTTGCCTCCTTCACGAGCGGTAAGGGTAATGTTAAGGATTTGAGATGCAACCTTAGCATCCTCAAAGAACATCTCATAAAAATCACCCAGACGGAAAAAGAGGATGGTATTAGGTTTTTCCTTTTTTATATTCAGATATTGACTCATCATTGGAGTAAATTCACTCATTTTTTTCTCCTGAATAATGTCCCTTTGTGCCTCTGTTATTATAGTACATGATAGCCAGTTTCGTCAAGAGAATTGTTTCAATCGGTATGATTTTTTGCTTGACTTGAGTGGTTCAATAGTGTATAATATATACTTTCCGGATGAAATGGTAGCGGGGTAACAAATGAAAATCAGCTGGTTATTTTTAATGGTAACAGGTATCCTTATGAGTGGTTGTGTATGCAATAAAACAAGTTATCAAGGGGGTGAAAAAATGGTAAGTATCGCGGGGAAAAAGGTATTGTTTATCATAGCTTCTAATAATTTCCGTGATGAGGAATTCTTTGAGCCGAAACAAGTTATTGAAGCAAAGGGTGGCATAATAACAATTGCGTCTTCTTCTCTAAATATCTCAGGTGGTGTGCGTGGAGCAACCGTCAAGCCTGATGTCCTTCTTAGTGAGGCAAAGGCAGCAGATTATGACGCTATTGTCTTTGTTGGAGGAGGAGGTTCCTCAGAATATTGGGATAATCATACAGCACATCAATTAGCAAAGGAATCTGTTGCTCTTGGCAAGGTTGTAAGTGCTATCTGTATTGCCCCAATAACCTTAGCCAATGCCGGACTTCTTAATGGGAAAAAAGCAACTGTATTCCCTTCGGGAACAGAAAGGCTTAAAGCCAAAGGTGCAATATATACTGGTGCCGGGGTAGAGGTTGATGGAGGGATAATTACAGCCAATGGACCACAGTCTGCGACGAAGTTTGGCGAGGCAATTGTGACTGCATTGCAGAGATAAGATGGGAAAATTGGGGACAAAAAATATAAATGTGGTAACCCGTTCACGACTAATAATATTTTAACACAGAGTTCACAGAGACGACAGAGGGACACAGAGCTTATACTCAAGTGGGGCATAAATTGCGTTTTTCGCTGGTCTTAATCAACGATAGCTGTGTTTTGTTCAGGTTCGCAATAGTACACTATTGCTCACCTTCACGCCTTGCTCTCCTTGATTAATCCTCACCGAAAAAATCGCAATTTATGCCCCACTTGAGTATAAATTCCAATCATCATATATTTGATTTTCATACAATAAGGAGTTATCTTACCTGAAAGCCGATTATAATCTTTCTCTGTGTAACTCTTAATACTCTGTGTCCTCTGTGTTAAAAATATAGGCTGTGAACGCAGCAATTCTCATTATGGTAAAATGGATAAGGGGGAGATATGGAGATTAATCGGTAGGACAGGCATTCTTGCCTGTCATCTGCAACAGGACAGGCAGGAATGCCTGTCCTACCAACAATTCTGTTGATAATCGACACCATCTCTTCTATTCCCTTATTCCCCTTTGAACATAAGTTTTGCCATAATGAGAATTGCTGCTGTGAACGGTCAATAACATCCTCTTATAAGTTAACACAACCTATCCCCTTAGCTGACTCTAAGGCAAAAGAAATGAATGTTTGCGGCAGAATTCCTATGAGGAAAAGTCCAAGCATGATTAGAATGAGTATTAGCCTTAACAAAAATGGGGTAGGGATAATAGACTCATCCTTTACATCCCCAAAGTACATGGATTTAAGGATACGGAAGTAGTAATAAACCGAGATGGTGCTGAAGATAAAACCGATTGCTGCCAGATAGATATACCCGCTATGTATTGCATAAGCAAACAGGTAAAATTTACCCATAAATCCGGCTAAGGGCGGCAGCCCGGCAAGTGAAGCCAGACAGATAAGCATGCACAGGCATAAGAATGGTGACCGTTTGTACATCCCTGTATATCCATCAATCTCATCCGTATTTATCTTGTTAGAAATAATGGCTATAACCGTGAATATCCCGAGTGTGGTTAAGGCATAAACAAGCAGGTAAAACATTACTGCTGATAATCCACTTGTAGTGCCTATTATTATACCAATAAGAAGATACCCGGCATGCCCAATGCTAGAGTAAGCCAATAGCCTCTTTATGTTTGCCTGAGGAATAGCAGAAAGGTTACCAATAGCCATTGTAAGAATACAGAGGACAATTAAAGCCATTATCCACTCTTGCCTTATGCCGCCAAATCCCTCTATAAATATTCGAATAAAGACTGCAAATGAGGCTACCTTTGAGGCAGAGGCAAGAAAGCCGGTAATTGGGGTTGGTGCACCCTCGTATGCCTCTGGTACCCAGAAATGAAACGGTATGCAGACAATTTTGAACCCAAACCCAACAAGGGTAAACGCCAGACCCAATAACAGGGCACATCCTTTATCGTTATGACTCAAAAACTCTCCTATTCCTTTTATCTCTGTTGTACCGGTCATACCATAGATTATGCCCAATCCATAAAGTAATATTGCTGAACAACATGCCCCAAACAATAGATACTTTATTCCACCCTCAATCCCTTGCTTTGTTCTGAGATATGCCACCAACACATACGAACCGATACTAAGCAACTCAAGACTTACGAACAGGCTAATAAGCTCACCTGCTGAAACCATAAACAAGGTACCCATGATAACCAAGAGAAGTATAAAATAATACTCGCCATGATGAGAGGTACGGTCTTTAAGATAATCCATAGAGGAAAAAACAACCAATATCCCTATGCCAAGAAGTAGATACTTGAAATATATAGCAAATGAATCAACCACAAAGCTCCTATTACCAAAGGCAAGCCCATGTGGCGAGTTATAAACAGCAACCATTGCACATATTAATCCTATAATAGCTATCCAACCAAGTAACTTTTTTGCTCCCTGTGATAGGAATAAATCTATGACAAGGATAAACATAGCTGTACAACAAATTATTATTTCTGGCGTAAGTAATGTATAATTCAAAATTCAATCCTCCAATCAATCAGTAGGGGCAGGTTCTAAACCTGCCCTCTTTTTAACCTGCCCTCTTTTTTACTCTTTTTTACGGCATTATCCCCTTAACCATCTGTATCGTAGAAACATTCATCAAATTAACCAATAGGTCAGGGCATATGCCTATCAGGATGATAACTATTAATATGGGTATAATTGCCAGAAGCTCTCTCTTATTTATATCCGTCAGATGTTCCCACTTTGGATTTAATCCCCTCCAGAACACCCTTTCCATCATCCACAAGAGATAAACCGCAGTTATCACCACACCACTTGTAGATAATATTGCCAAGAGCTTAAACCCTGGGAAGGTAGAAACAAATGTACCCATCAGACAAACAAACTCACCGATAAACCCGGCCAGCCCTGGCAAACCGAGTGAGGCTAAGACCGCAAGTGTCATCAACCCGGTATATATTGGCATTTTCTGCCACAATCCGCTGAATTCATCAATATTTCTGGTATGTGCCCTATCATAGATAACCCCAACAAGCATAAACAAGCTGCCGGTTACTGCCCCATGGGTAAACATCTGGACAACTGCCCCATTTATTCCGGTTACGGTTAAGGCACTCATAGCTATCAGGCAAAATCCCATATGGCTGATGCTTGAATAGGCGATCATCTTCTTTAAGTCATTCTGAGCCATAGCCGTTAAAGCACCATAGATAATATTAATTACGCCCAAAACCGCAAATGGATAGGCAAAATATATGGCTGCCTCTGGAAATATAGGGAAACTTATCCTTAAGAATCCATAGACCCCCATCTTTAACAATATACAGGCAAGAATAACACTTGCCGCTGTTGGTGCCTCAGTATGTGCATCTGGAAGCCATGTATGAAAAGGCCAGATAGGCACCTTAACTGCAAACCCGATAAAGAACAAGAAAAACATTATGTTTTGAAACTCTCTGGCAAATGTGCATGTTTTGGAAAGCTCCAGAATATCCATGGTATGTGGGTTAGAGGTAAAATAAACGCACAATATCCCAATAAGCATGATCAAACTGCCAGCCACAGTGTAAAGTACAAACTTAATAGCTGCATACCTTCTTCTTGGTCCTCCCCACACACCTATAAGGAAGTACATAGGGATAAGCACAACCTCCCAGAAGATATAGAACAGGAATAGATCTATAGCAACAAAAACCCCGAGCATCCCGACCTCAAGTACCAGAAAGAGCATAAAATATTCCTTCACCCTCTTTGTTATATTGCAGGAAATAAGGACAGATAAAAAGGTTAATAGAGCAGTCAGTAAAAAGATGGATATACTTATTCCATCAAGTCCAACAAAATAATGAATATTAAAGATTGGAATCCAGAGTATTTTCTCCACAAACTGCAAATCAGCAATCTTTGGATTAAAATTAGCATACACCATCCCTGCAAGGACAAGAGGAATAAACGAAAACACCAATGCCAACCCCTTGATAGTCTTCTCCATCCCCTTTGGCGTACAAAGGATAAGCATAGCACCTATCAACGGTATAAATATCATCCAGCTTAAAATTGGGAAATTCATCGTGCACCCCTTATTATCATATAATGTTCACCACTTCTTCTTCGTGTCTTTGTGTCTTTGTGGTGAATAATCATCCGCCCCACATCCAGATAACCAACAAAATAATTATACCCACCATCATGGCAAGGATATATGATTGAACCAATCCTGTTTGTATTCGTCTGACAAATGAACCACATCCAGCCGTAACGGTTGCCACACCATTTACCATCCCATCAATCACACCTTGATCAAATCCTACGCTGAATTTTGTCAATCCAACAAATGGCTTAACAATAATAACATCATAAATCTCATCAAAGAAATATTTATTAAACACCAGCTTATAAATAAAGGTTTTTTTAACAAAATCAAGATTAATAGCCTTTATCCCATAAACTAACCATGCCCCAAGTATCCCTATGCCAGTCATAGAGAGTGAGATGATCATAACTAATTGATGTCCTGAATGTTCCCCTCTGTGATGAGCCGCATGTCCACTATCAAAGCAGACAAAGCCTTGGAACCAGTCATTTAGATAGGGCGAACCGATAAATCCAGCGGTAATTGCCAGAAATGCCAGTATACACATGGGTATTGTCATCACCCATGGTGACTCATGTGGATGAGCATCATGCTTTCTCGTCTCACCGCCAAAGGTAACAAAGCAAAGCCTGAACATATAAAAGGCTGTCATCAATGCCCCAATCTCACCGATAATAAACAAGAGCATATGCCCTGAGGAATAAGCAGCCATTAATACTGTTTCCTTGCTCCAGAATCCGGCAAGGGGCGGTACTCCGGCAATGGCTAAGGAACCGATAATAAATACTATAGCAGTAATGGGCATCTTTTTACCCAGACCACCCATATCCCAGATATTATTGGAATGCATGGCATGGATAACGCTCCCTGCTGCTAAGAATAAGAGTGCCTTAAAAAAAGCATGGGTTGTCAGATGAAACATTCCTGCCGAAAATCCGCCAACACCCAGAGCAAGCATCATATAACCGAGTTGGCTCAGGGTTGAATAGGCAAGTACGCGTTTAATATCGTTTTGACACAAGCCAATACTTGCGGCAAACAAGGCTGTAAACCCGCCCACATATCCAACTACAAGCAATGCATTTGGTCCGGCATCAAACATGGTATATGTCCTTGCCACCAGATAGACACCAGCAACAACCATTGTTGCGGCATGAATAAGGGCAGAAACCGGTGAAGGACCCTCCATGGCATCTGGAAGCCATGTATGGAATGGAAACTGTGCTGATTTTCCCATTGCCCCTATGAATATCAAAACAGCCATTATGGTCAGAATCTGCGAACTAATCTGTCCTTCATGAATCAAACCCTCTATATTTAAGAAATTGAATGTGCCGGCATAAAACCCGACACATAAGATACCAATCAAAAATCCTGCATCTGCCAATCTAGTAATAATAAACGCCTTCTTTGCAGCTGCTGCAGCAGATGGCTTGTGATGCCAGAAACCAATCAACAAGTATGAACAAAGACCAACAAGCTCCCAGCAGGCAAAAATAGTAATAAAGTTGTTTGCCAGAACTAATCCAAGCATAGAAAATGTAAATAATGAGATAAAGGAATAATACCTTGAAAAATCTACATTCTTCTCTGCTGACAAGTACCCTCTGGAATATACCTGAATCATCAGACTTACCAGGGTTACTACAACCATCATAATTGAGGATAAAGGATCTACCAACATCCCCATCTCAAGCTGAAACTCACCACTCTCAAACCATGGCAGGCTAAACTCATAATGCCTTTGTCCGCTCATAGATAGCTCTCTTAATATCACGCAAGCCATTGAAAATGATGCCAGTATCCCGGCAATAGAAAGCCATGATGAAAGGTTTTTGAACCTTTTGGTAAAAAAGGTAATAGTCATAAACACTATAAACGGTATTGCCGGAACTAACCACGCATTATTTATCATGAAACACCCCTATCAGTAAGCATTCATTTGTCAGCTTTTGAATAAAAGCAGTAGGTATACGATTGCGTTTTCGTGTGATTACAATGCTTATTCTTTTCATTATCTTTACCATTCCTTATACCATTGATATGGTTCAAACATATTCATTGTAAAGGACAGAACGAAACACACACTCACCATTTCATCAGATTGATATCCTCAACATTAATACTCTTCATGTGCCGATAAGCTGACAGAATAATAGCCAACGCAACAGCTACCTCTGCCGCCTCAATAGCGATAACAAACATTGTAAAGATATGTCCTGTTAACATATGGGGATACATATACTTAGCAAATGCTACAAAATTGATATTAGCTGCATTAAGCATCAGCTCAATGGATAGCAATATCATCACTGCATTTCGTCTGACCAGAACACCGTAAATCCCCAGACAGAAGAATATGGCACTTAGTATCAAATAATTTGTCAGGCACATAATCAGAACTCCTTACATAATCGTTTATTTAGCAATTGACAACTCCCCCCACAATGCCCCTGTCGGACACGCCTCCACACACTTACCGCAAGAATCACACTCGGTTTCAGCCAGCGGCTTGCCAAAGGTTGGTTCAATGGTTGTTTCAAACCCACGATTAACAAAGCCGAGGGCACCAATCCCCTTTATCTCCAGACATATTCGCACACACTTACCACACCGGACACATTTATTTGGATCCCGCAAGATAGCTGGAATAGAGTTATCTATCAAATAATGATGTACTTTACCGTTCTTGAACCTATCCAGACTAACACCATATTCCATCCCATATTTTCGCAACCCACATGTATCAATGGCATTACACCCACACTCAAGGCAGCGGTTAGCCTCAAGGCTGGCATTTACCTGTTCCAGCCCAAGCTCAACCTCATCAAAGCCTTTTAGTCGTTTTTCAATTTCAAGCTCTGGCATCCTTACCCGTGCTTGCTTTTCCACACCCTCAAACTCAAGGTTATTAACCTCATCAAGACTGCCTTTGCTTACATTAAACACATTCGCCTCTGGAGTAATCTCAACTCCTTGCAGATATTGATCAATTGAATTAGCTGCCTTTTTTCCACCGGCAATTGCCTCAATCACGCATGTCGCACCAGTGACCACATCACCAGCGGCAAATACGCCAACCCTGCCAGTACCCATACCATTATCAACTACTATTGTTTTACCCCTGCTTATTTGGATACCCTGTTCCTGAACCAAACACTCTGACCCCGGAACTTGACCAATCGCAGCAATCACTGTCTCAACGGCTATCATAAACTCAGAGCCATGAACAGGCATTGGTTTTCTTCGACCACTCGAATCAGGCTCACCCAATTCCATGCGAATACATTCAATCATTTCTGCCTTGCCACTTCCAATTACCCGCACAGGAGCAGACAGGAAGTGAAACTGAACCCCTTCATGCTCTGCCTCATTAATCTCCACTTCATTAGCCGGCATCTCAGCCCTTGATCGGCGATATATCAATATCACCTCATCTGCACCCAGACGCAATGCCGTTCTGGCAGCATCAATGGCTGAATTCCCGCCACCAATCACAGCTACCCTGCCCTTGAGTCTGATTTTCTTATTCAATCCCATATCCCGCAGAAAATCAACCGCAGACAAAACACCCTCAATATCATCACCTTCTACACCTAATTTGTAGCTTCCATGTGCCCCAATACCAATGAATACTGCCTCAAAACCATCACCCAGCAGGCTATCTATGGTAAAATCCCTGCCAAGAGACATACCACATTTTACCTCAATCCCATGTTCACAAATGTTTGCTATCTCTTTATCCAACACATCCTTTGGCAACCGGTATTCTGGTATCCCATACCTCAGCATTCCACCCGGCTCAGGCAATGCCTCAAATATTTCGCATTTATAATCCATACCCGCTAGATAATAAGCACAACTCAAGGACGCAGGGCCTGCCCCAATTAATGCCACTTTTTTGCTATTTTCTAACTGCTGACTGCTATTTTCTAACTGCTGACCATTCCCCATCTCCCAATCTGCCACAAACCGCTTCAAGAAATCAATGGCTACCGGCTCATCAACCAAATTCCGTCTGCAAGCCAATTCACAGGGTCTCACACAAACCCTGCCACAAACCGCTGGCAAGGGATTGTTTTGCCGTATAACCTCAACAGCCTCCTGATATTTACCCTCAGCAATCAACCCAATATAATCCTTAACCCTCACCCCTGCCGGACAAGCCATCTGGCATGGTGGCAGGCAATCACCATAATGGTCAGATAGCAACAACTCAAGGCATAACTTACGAGCCTCGTAAATAAGTTTGCTCTTAGTGGTAACAACCATACCATCCCGCACCTTTGTTGCACACGCAGGAACCAATGGCCTTCGTTCTCCCTCAACCTCAACCACACACAACCAGCATGACCCAAACGGCTCTAATTGCTCATCATGACAAAGGGTAGGAATATCAATTCCATTTGACCTTGCTGCATCTAATATTGTTGCAGATTCATCAACCATATACTCTTGTGTATCTATAATTATCTTTACCATGTGCCTTCCATCAATCAGTAGTTGTAGACATTACCATCTATCTACCTTAATAATCGCTTCAAACTTACATTTAGCCACACATTGTCCACACCTGATACATTTATCCGCATCAAGGACATGCAACTTTTTCTTCTCTCCGGTAATTGCCTTGACCCCGCATACTTTAATACACATTCCACATCCCTTGCATCGCTCATCAATTATCACAAAGGAAATCAATTCCTTACAAGCCTTTGCCGGACACCTGCGTTGCTTGATATGTGCCTCATACTCATCCCTGAAATATCTCAAGGTTGTCAACACCGGATTTGGGGCAGTCTGCCCAAGCCCGCACAATGATGTTTTTTGTACGCTTTGTGCTAACTTTTCCAATAGTTCGATGTCTTCATCAACACCATGACCCGAGACGATTCTTTCCAATATCTCGAGCATCCGTCTGGTGCCGATTCTGCAAAAGGTACACTTGCCGCACGACTCATTCTGGGTAAAGTTGAGAAAAAATCTGGCAATATCTACCATGCAAATGGTATCATCCATTACCACCATGCCGCCTGAACCCATAATAGCACCAGTTTGGTTAATAGAATCATAATCAACCGGTGTATCTAATAGGCTTGATGGGATACAGCCACCAGAGGGACCACCCATCTGAACCGCCTTAAACTCATGCTTGCCAGCTACCCCGCCACCAATTCCAAGGATAACCTCTCTAAGGCTCATACCCATAGGAACTTCAACCAGACCACCCCGCTGTATCTTACCAGCTAAGGCAAACACCTTTGTCCCTTTACTCTTTTCTGTACCAAAAGAGGCATACGATTCTGCCCCATTAGTAATAATCCATGGAATATTTGCCAATGTTTCTACATTGTTAATATTAGTCGGCTTACCATATAATCCGGAGATAGCTGGAAACGGTGGACGAAGTCGCGGCATTCCCCGTTTACCCTCAATAGAAGCAATCAAAGCTGTCTCCTCACCACAGACAAAGGCACCAGCCCCCTCCTTTATTTCCAATTCAAAACTAAAATCACTTCCCAGAATATGCTCACCAATAAATCCACGAGCCTTTGCTTGCTCAATGGCTATTTTTAACCGCTTTATTGCCAGAGGATATTCAGCTCGCACATAAATATACCCATGATTGGCGCAGGTAGCATAGCCGCCAATCAACATTCCTTCAAGCACGCTATGCGGATCCCCTTCCAGAACACTTCTATCCATAAATGCACCCGGGTCACCCTCATCCGCATTACAGATAAAATATTTCTTGTCACCTGAAGACTTAGCCGCAAAACCCCATTTTATTCCAGTAGGAAATCCTGCTCCACCCCTGCCGCGTAGACCAGAAGAGGTAATCTCATCAATCACCTCATCCCGCGACATTCCATTGACAACCTTTTCAATCGCCTTATATCCACCTTGTTTTATATATTCATCAATCGATTCAGGTGATATTTTCCCACAATTGCGAAGCACAATCCGTTGCTGCTTGTTAAGGCATATTTCATCTTCCTGAGTTATTGTCCATTCTGGTATTACATTGCCAGCAATAACATGTTCATCCAGAATCCTGTCTATCATTTTAGGGGTTACTTGTTTATAGGTGATATTTCCAGCAGGCAGCACAACATCAACCAATACCTCATTGTAACACATGCCAATACAGCCAGTCTCTTCAAGTATCACATCCAATCCACGGCTATCAATTCCAAGCTGTAATTGTTCATAAACCTTTCTGCCACCAGAGGCAATTCCACAACTGCCAAGCCCAACAATAATGCGTGTCTTTTGCATATAATTAATCCCTTTTTTATACAATTATCATCCTCTGCAACGGATTATTATACTCAGGAAGGGTATAAATTGCGATTTTTTCGGTGAGGATTAATCAACGAGAGCAAGGCGTGAAGGTTTGCAATAGTGTACTATTGCAAACCTGAACAACGCAGCTATCGTTGATTAAGACCAGCGAAAAATGTAATTTATACCTTTCCTGAGTATAAGCTAATGCAGCTTCACAATAACGACATAAACTCGTCCACACTAATACCTGCTTGCCAAATAATGGCACGCAAAGTTCCTCTATCCAGTTCATTATGGTTAGGGACAACGACTTGAGCAAAAGAATTGTCCCGACGCAAAATTAAATGGCTCCCGTGCTGTCTCTTGAGGTAAAACTCAACTTTGCTAAGTGCTTTAACACACTCTCTCCCTGAAATTCTCGGTAATTTACTCATACAGCTACCATAAATGTCTCAAAACATTCACCATGAATTGGCAGCCCATCTTCCTCAAGGGAAACAATATATCCCTCAATTGCCTCTTTGATATTAGCAACAGCTTCTTGTTTCGTTTTCCCTTGACTTATGCAACCGGGCAAACTCGGGCATTCAGCAACCCAATAACCATCTTCGCCAGAACAAACAACTACTTGTCTCATTACTTTACCTCTATTTCACATAACGATAAGATATTGCTTTTTGTGCTATAAAGCAATATCCAAACTTAAAGGCTAATCGCTTGAAAAGTATAATTACGCTATCAACTAAAAAGAAACTCCTGTTTTCATCATATTCTCCCCCCTTTGTTATATTTTTAACTTATTCGTCGCGAGTTTTAGGTTGCGAACATAATTACACAAGTAAATTAATGTTGCTTTTGTACCTTTTTCTTATAATCAGGATATAAGACTATTCCTACCATTATAGCACCAAACACAACCAACATACTCATTCCAATCAATATACTTTCCATTTTTTCACTCCTCTTCTGTTGAAGCAACTAAAAGTATTGCCAAACAGATAAATATCCCAAAGAAAATAAAACTGCCTAAAACAAGTATTGGATAAAAATGTCCACTGATAATGCTTCCTAATATTACAATAGAAAGAAGATATTCAGCAATCTTTGTAAAAATATTTGCCGTATACTTCTTTGTCTCTTTTCCAAATTTCATTATTTTATAATTCCAAATTAACTTTTTTCTGACAGAATATACTTGTCAATCACTAACAAAACTACTAATAATTCCCCAATATCTCCACAACCTTAGCCTCATTCAACCTTCCATACACATCCTCATCAATCATAACCACTGGTGCCAGACTGCAACATCCAAGACAGGCAACCTTATCAAGAGTAAACCTCATATCAGCGGTTGTTCCACCGGGTGTAACACCAAGTTTATCTGCCATAATCATGGTTATATTCTCAGCCCCAGACACATGACAGGCAGTACCATGACAGGCACGAATAATATGTTCACCAACCGGGCTAAACCTGAACTGGGTATAGAATGTTGCCACCCCATACACCTCACTCGGTTTTAGCCCAAGGCCCACAGCAATTTGGGTCATGATTTCATCAGACAGATACCCATACAATCCCTGTGCCTGTTGTAACACAGGTATGAGCCCGCCTGATTTACCTTGATATTCTGAAAGTATTAATCCCAATTTCTGTTGTTTTTCAATACAAGCACACATTATTTTTCAACCTTTACCTGCAAGAGCATTTATTACCTGATCAAGTTTTTTTTCACCATGATTTAACGACTTAACTCCTCTGGATACTATCCAGATGGCAATAAATAGAAATATAATTTCAATTGTCAATTTTATCCATTCCATTTTTCTCACCCCCGAAATGCTTTAACAATAAATCTAAGAGTTTCTCTTTTTCTTTCTCTAATTTAATTATACTCCTAAACTGAAATAATAGTAGCAAAATTATTAATACAGAAGGTAATCCTATATCTTTCACAGCATCAAAGATAATTTCAATATTCATAATCTCCTTGTTATTCCCCCTTCCTCCCAATCACTATTGCCCCAATCAATGCCACCAATAGTACAAATGAAACCAACTCAAAGGGCAAAACGAATTGTCCCAATAACAATTTTCCAATTTGTGATATATCGCCAGTAATTGGCACAGATACCTCATTCCATTTCATAGCCTTCAAAATATAAAAAATAAGGCAAAACAAAACACTTGAGGTAACTATTGCTACCCCTTTTAATTTATTCCCTTGAGGGACAGCCATGTCTGACACCCTATAGGTCAACATGATAAGAAACATAAAAAGAACAACAATTGCCCCAACAAAGATAAATACCTGAATAATTGCCAAAAACTCTGCATTAAGGGTAATAAACAATCCGGCTACACTCAAAAGAAACACAGCCAGAAATAATACCGCATGCACTAAGTTTCTCACCGTCACCACCAGTACACCACAAACAATGCCAATAACTGCCAGTATGAAAAACGCCATATTTGGTAATAACCATGAGCAGATAGCATCAATATTCATCATCATCTTCATCTTCACCTCTATCTGGTTTTAAGTGCTACACCTTCCAGACCTGTCAACCTCTGTTGCAAATCTGTAATCAATCCCTTTAGGAGTCCTATCTCGTCTGTTTGAACATTAATCAGCCTGTCTTTCTCCGTTTCCTTCACATGTTCCTTAATCACTGTCTCTGTCCGAACTACCCTTCTCCACATCATTACCCATTGTCCAGCCAACCCAACAAGCACCATAAGTACTGCCCCAAAGGTAACCTGCATCCAAAACATCAAATCCCCAAATCGATTATTCATATCATTAAACCGTTGATCCACAGCAGCAAACCGCTGATTTATCTGCTGCTCCAAACTATCCAACCTTGTCTCAATCTTAGCCAGCCTTACCTCAATATTTGTTTCTTCTTGTGTTGCATACACCAACTGTGTATTGCCCAATAAACAACATATCCCTGCCATAATCAATATGCTTTGCTTAATCCACATCACTGCACCTTCCTCAGATCAACACCATCACCAATCCAGTCAGCCCAATATTCAAAAACCCAAGCGGTAACAACACCTTCCATCCAAACCCCATCAGTTGATCTACACGAATACGGGGGTATGTCCATCTAAACCATATAAATAAAAACATAATCGCATATGTCTTTGCCAAGAACCATACAATTGGTGGTAAACTCAAAGGAATCCCTGGTATCCCATTCCATCCGCCAAGGAACAATGTAGCACAAACAGCCGAGGCAACAAACATATTGGCATATTCAGCCAAGAAAAACATGGCAAATTTAATGCCGCCGTATTCAGTATGAAATCCAGAAATCAACTCTGACTCTGCCTCAGGCAAGTCAAAGGGTGCCCGATTACACTCTGCAACTGCTGCAATAATAAACAAGATAAAAGCCAATGGTTGTTTGATAATATACCAGCAATCCTGCTGGCTAACAATAATATCACTCAGTTTCAAAGAACCAGCCAACATTACTATCCCAATCACTGAAAGACTCATAGCCAATTCATAGCTCACAATTTGAGCACTAGAACGAATCCCGCCGAGCAAGGAATACTTATTTCCTGATGACCAGCCAGCCATGATTATACCGATAACACCTATACTGCCAACAGCCATGACATAAAGCAAACCAATGTTCAGGTCGCTAACAATCAGTCCCGGTGACCATGGCAAAACAACATAAGCCATCGCCGCTGGAGCCATAACAACCACTGGTGCCAGAAAAAATGTCCATTTGTCAGCTACAGCAGGCATGATATTTTCTTTAAGTAATAGCTTAACCGCATCAGCTGCTGTCTGCAATATTCCAAAGGGACCAACCCGCATTGGTCCAAGCCTGTCTTGTATATAACCGGCAATCTTGCGTTCAGCTAATACAACCATCATGGCATTGACTGAGATAAACCCACCAATCACGGATAACGCTACAACCATGGCTACCACGCTTACCACAAAAACAGGTGGCAGATGATATGCCTCACACATACTCACCAGTAAGTGTTGGATAGTGTCTACTAATTGTTGTGTATCATATAAAAACTGCATATAAAATCCTGCCTTTGTAAGGGGTTGTCACAAAATAAATGTGTCACATCGAGGTTGTCGATTCGCTCGTCGCATCGGCAACAAAATATAGTTATTTTGCGACAGACCCTAATTACTCAAAACATAGCACATAGATAACATTTTCAGGTAATCAGCACTATCGTTATATGTGAATCAAGCTGTCTACATTTCTCAACATCTGGTTGACTCCTTAGACATATTTCTATGATAATCTCTTAATGATTCTTTTAGCGAGATCATCTTCAATTTCTTTATGTCTTGGAATAGGCTGACTCCCATCTGTTTGAGGGTTTTTATACCAATCACGGTTTCCTCCATGACGCACAAAAACACAACCAATTGAATTAATAGGACTTACGCAAAACAGCACTTTGCATACCACATCTGGTGGGTATTACTTTTCAAAAATACCATATATGGTAGGTGTTTTCTTATTTTGCGTAAGTCCTATTAATAATTTTAAGTAGTTCTTTCCTTTTCAAATCGCTACTTCCAATATCTGAAAAGGTTCTGCATCAGGCACTAAACCTTTCCTGATATCATTATAGATTTCTATTAAATTGTCTCTCAATTCATCTAAAGTCTTTCCTTGACTTTCATAGTCTGGATATTCATAGATATGTCCCACAAACCATCCTTTTCCCTCTTTGTATATGATATTTATTTTCATAAATTTTCCTCTTTCCAATAACTCGTATCTTGAACTATGAACCTTTAAGCCTGAGTAGTTAGTTTTTTAGTAACTACTCACCACGGAGACACGGAGGCACAGAGAAGAACATCCCCCTCTCCTTTGATAAGGGGGAATTAGGAAAATACAAAACCATCTACTCGTTTGTCTAATTTGTTATCTTGCTTTAGACCATGCCACTTTACTCAGTATTTCTTCTTCGTGTCTCCGTGTCTCTGTGGTAAATTCTCCTCGCTGAGTAGTTAGTTTTTTATTTATACCTCGTAACCCCTGGCTCCTTTGTCAACCCTTCAATATCATATATCATCTTGTCCCGATTATAACAAGCCATTTCATAGCAATCAGTCATACGGATAGCATCCTTTGGACATGCCTCTACGCATAACCCACAAAATATACACCTTGATATATCAATAATATAGCTTTCAACCTTTTTATCACACCCCTGTGCATTCGGCTCATCCATAACTATGGTTGTAATCTTGATGGCCTCAGCCGGGCAATATCTGGCACATAACCCACAGCCAACGCACAATAATTGTCCATTCTCATCCACATTTAATCTCTGTAACCCACGAAATCCTTCTGCTACAGGTCTTCTTTGGGTTGGATACTGAATGGTCACTGATGGCGTAAAAAGATGCTTAAAGGTTACTAATAAACCATGAATCAACTCTATGATAATTGTAAATAAACCTATTTTTGGTGCATACTGTTTCATGATAATAACTCCACATTTCCATTAATCGGCAGCATCTCTTTCCCAAACAAACACATTATATTCATCGTTGGATACAAATGAACAACCCCAACCCCATCAGGCACATCAGGGCTTACCCTTGCCTTTAGCTCAATTCGTGCATTCTTAGATGAAACCATAACCCTGTCCCCATCCTTTATCCCCAGCCGAGAAGCCTCACCAATGCTTATCTCGCAGCAAGCCTCACCTATCTCAAGCAAGGTTGGACTCCATGCACCAAATGAGCCAGAATACAAATGAGATGGTGCAGAGACTAATAACAACCCATCATCAGCAGACATTATCCCCACACATTCAACCGGGATGAATTTACCCTTCCAATCCTCAAACGAAAAGTGGGGATGGATACTTGCCTTTATCTCCTGCTGCACATCTTCTGTCATTTCACAACCAAGCCGTTTGCATAAATCTATAAATATCTCAATATCAGACCTGCTCTCGCCCACGCAGGGCAATATCTTTTTCAACCTCTGGATTCTTCGCTCCAGATTTGTATATGTCCCATCCTTTTCCACAAAGCTACAGGCTGGCAAAACCACATCAGCCATCTCAGCCGTAGGGGTCATAAACATATCCTGAACAACAAGAAATTCCATGGCATATAGAGATTTTCTCACATTAGTCAGGGAATAGGTTAATAGTGGATTTTCACCCACGATATACATTGCCTTTAATTTGTCAGGCTCAAGCATGTTCATAACACCTTTTCCGGGCTTATCCACAGGCACATACCCTGGCAAAAATCCAGGTACTATCCCCATATCAAGTGCCCCCTGTGAGTTATTCTTTTCCGGCAGGATATACACCCCACACGATTCCTTTCCAATATTTCCGGTGAGCAGTGCCAGATTGCTTGCTGCACAGGCAATATCATGGTCATTTCCAACCAACCCCATACCGGTAGCCACAATAATACAAGCATTTTCTGCCTCAGCATAAGCCTTCGCGACTGATTCAATGTCAAGAGGTTTAATCCCGCATACCTTTTCTACATATTCAGGGGTATATTTTTCTATCGATGTTTTTAATTTAGCAAGTCCCTCGGTTTTTTCATTGACAAAGGTTGTATCAGCCAGTTCAAGCATGATTATCTGATTTATAATTCCATTAATTAAGGCAACCTCTGTTCCGGGCTTAATTATGAGGTTCGCTTGTGCCTGACGGCTAAGTAGTATTCGTTTATTATCTACTACAATCAGTTTTGCCCTGTTTCGATTAACAGCAAGATTTACCTCTATCCTGACATTTGGATGTGTCTCATTAAGATCAGCCCGCAATAATAAAATAGCATTTGCCCTTCTAATCTCATGCAGGGAATTGGTTGAGCAAGCCTCACCGAGGCTTTCCCTTAAACCCAACAATCCCTGATACCTGCCGCCATGGTCAATATTATTCGTTCCTATCCCTTGCCGAATCAATTTCTGAAAGAGATACAGTTCCTCATTGGTCAATCTTGCAGAGCCAAGCCCACAAATAGAATCTGCTCCGGATGCAGCCTTTATTTCATTAAACCGTGACACCACAAGCCCCAGAGCCTCATCCCAGCCAACCTCTTCAAATAGGCCGTTTCTTTTTACTAACGGTTTTTTTAACCTCTTTGGGTTAGTGACAAACTCATATCCAAACCTGCCCTTAGAGCAAAGATTACCCTCATTTATTCCAATATCATAATCACCTGTAATCCGCTGTATCTTATTATCTTTAATTCCGAGCACAAGTGAACACCCATTTGAGCAATAGGGACAGATTGTTGTCTTATTCTCAAGATCCCATACGCGTGCTTTATATTTGAACGGCTTTGAGTTCAATGCCCCAACCGGACACACAGAGATACACTGTCCACAAAACTCACAATTCATGGGTCTATCAAAATCCGTACCAATATATGACTTAATTCCTCGATTGAGAAAGCTAATTTCTCCTACACCCTGCACCTCATTACAGATTCGGACACACTTACCACAAAGAACACAGCGATTCATATCCCTTTCAATAAATGGGGAGAGTCTCTCCACTGCCTTTTGCACCCTCTTCATACGATATGGATTATCAACCACCCCATATTCATATACCAAATCCTGCAACTGGCACTCCCCTGCCTTATCACACACCGGACAATCAAGGGGATGTTCTGCCAGAATAAGTTGAAGTTGTGCCCGTCTTGCCTCAATTATTTCCGGACTATTGGTTATTACATCCATACCCTCTCTGACCGGATTGAAGCAGGCTGGAATCAATGCCTTTTTACCCTTGAGCTGAACCACACACATGCGGCAGGCACCAAACCCAATCAGCCGTTTGTCTGCACAAAGGGCAGGTATTTTCATACCAGCCTTTTCTGCTGCCTCAAGGATCATTGTTCCCTTTTTGACTGTTATTTGTTTTTTATCAATTGTTAGTGTAACCATTTCTTCCTCATTATCAATTAAGTCTTTCATATTTCTCGCATTAGAATTCTTTTTTTATTTTCTCACACAAAGCCACAAAGCACACAAAGTTTTTTTATTTCTCCGTGTTCTTTGTGTCTCTGTGTGATTAATTTTACCTACAGCATACCTGCGGTTTTTAACACCTCTGCAAAGCGTGGTTCAACCCGTGCGTATCCCTTTAATACCTTCCATAAGACAACCTTTTCATCCTCAAATCCTTGCTCTAATTCCTTTGTCTTTTTTACAACCGGTGTAATAACTGTGCGTCTATCCCACATTACATATCCCATCATAGCCAACAGCCCACATATTAATGTCATAATTCCGCCAAGGACGACATATACCAAACTTCTTAAATCATCTATTCTTCCATTCATTGCTGTCATTTGTATCTCAAATTTTTCATTCATTGCTGCCATTTGCGTCTCAAGCCGTATCAGTCGTTCAATAATCTCATCATCTCTTTGGGTATTTTGTGCTTGAGCCACAAAAGAACTCATCAATAAAAATATAAATACTACGGTTATAATGTGTAATATTCTCATCTTCATTTACTCCCAAAAGTCTTCCACCTTTTTTATCTGCATTCATCATAACCATCTGCGTCGTCAGCGTTCTATTTCTTCCTAATCAATGGCATCAAACTTACAAACCGTTACACAAGACCTGCACCTTGTGCATTTCTCCTTATCTATCATAGCCTTTTGTTTCTTTTCCCAGACAACCGCACCTGATGGACATGCCTTTAAGCACAGCCCGCACATCTTGCATTTTTCCTCATTTACCTCAAATTTTATCAAATCAATACAAACCCTGGACGGACATCGTTTTTCCTTGATATGAGCATCATACTCATCCCTGAAATAACGAATGGTTGACAGGACAGGATTAGCCGCAGTTTGACCAAGTCCGCAGTGTGATGTATTTTTTATATGCTTGCCAAGTTCTTCTAAAAATTCAACATCCCCCTCCTGTCCCCTGCCAGAAACAATATCTTCGAGCTTATTGAGCATAACCCTTAAACCTATCCGACACGGCACACATTTACCACAAGATTCATCCACAGAAAAATCTGTAAAGAATCTGGCAGTATCCACCATACAGGTGGCATCATGCATAATTACCACACCGCCAGAGCCCATCATTGCCCCGGCCTCAGTGAGAGAATCAAAATCTATGGTTATATCAAGCAGGCTCTCTGGTATGCACCCACCGGATGGTCCACCAAGCTGTGCTGCCTTAAATTTTCGTTTATCTGAAATACCCCCGCCAATATCAAATACCAATGCCCTTAAGGATGTCCCCATAGGCACCTCTACCAATCCAACATTATTTACCGCACCAGTTAAGGCAAAAACCTTTGTGCCTTTGCTCCCCTCAGTGCCAATAGATGCAAACCATGCCCCGCCATTAAGAATTATCTGCGGCACATTGGCAAAGGTTTCTACATTATTCAGGTTGGTTGGCTGTCCCCAAAGCCCTGATTCAGAAGAGCGGGGTGGTTTAATCCTGGGCATACCCCGTTTACCCTCAATAGAATACATCAAGGCACTTGACTCACCACAAACAAATGCACCAGCCCCTGGGTATATCTCAATATCAAAATTAAAATCAGTACCAAAGATATTCTTGCCAAGCAATCCATATTCCCTTGCCTGATCAATAGCTATATTTAATCGATAAATAGCCAGAGGATACTCTGCCCGCACATAGATATACCCCTTTTCTATCCCACCAATGGCATAGGCTGAGATAGCCATGCCCTCAAGCACTGCATGGGGGTCAGCCTCTAAGACTGATCTATCCATAAATGCCCCTGGATCACCCTCATCACCATTACAAACCGTATATTTTGGAAAAATTTTATACCGTCGGCACTCTTCCCACTTCTTACCAGTTGGGAATCCACCACCACCACGGCCTCGCAATCCAGAGATATTAACCTGTTCTATTACCTCTTCCGGGCTCATACCACTCAATGCCTTAGCCAATGCCTGATACCCATCACGGGCAATATATTCATCAATCTTTTCTGCATCAATCAAGCCACGATTCCGCAGGACACGCAATACTTGATGTTTGAAGAACGGAATATCATTTATCAATGGAACAGTCTCTTTTTCTGCTGGCGGAGTATACATTAAGTCTTTTACTGGCCGTCCCTTTAAGAAATGTTCTTCTACTAATAATGGTATATCCTCTGGCTTAAGGGAATGATAAAATATACCCTCTGGATAAACTACAAACAATGGACCCTTAGCACAAAACCCATTACAACCAGTTAAGGTTATCTGAATTTCGTTTTGGAGATCCTTTTTCCGTAATTCATCTTCTAATGCCACTTTTATCTTTGGTGCACCACAAGCGACACAACCTGTGCCAGCACAAATTAATATATTGCAACGATATGCTGCCATCATCAAACCCTCCGACAAACTATTCCAAAGCTAATAAGTAGTTTCGCACCCTATTCCCAGGGCATATTCTTGAACTATCTTGCCATTTTGGACATGTTCAGTAAGTATCCTCTTTATTTTTTCAGCACTTAAATGGATATATTTTACTGGTGATTGGCCAACCAATTCTACAGTAACCATGGGCTCATGGCTGCATAATCCAGCACAACCAGAGGTAGTCACAAGGACATCGGTAATATTCTGGCTGGCAATCTCATCCATCAAGGCAGACATCACCCTTCTTGCACCGGAGGCAATGCCACAGGTTCCCATATGAATAATAAATTTCGCCCGCCAGCCACCCTCTCGCAGGGTACTTGTTCTCTTATATTGCTCCTTAATCTTTATTAAATCATCAATAGTTAACTTAGCCATATTAAAAATCACCCCTCAAATGCTCATGGATAAATCTTATTGCCTCTGGTGCATTTATCGGCACATCTCCCAATTCAGCTTTTATTATAACCGTATCCAACTGATACAATAAATCACCCTTTCTATGCTCATACAGAAAATCTACCTCAGGATTACCTACCACCAGAATACTCATGGTTGCCATCATATCACCCATAGGCTTCCTGTCAATATGACTTAAGCCTGTCAGCACCACAGCACATTTTTACCTCAAGCTCTAAATCAGAGACAACTATTGCCTCTGCATCTAAAGTCTCTATTATCTCTCTTAGCCTCATTTTACACTATCCATAATTATAAATGTAATTAAAGGGAAGTGGCTTGTGATTAGCAACCACTTCCCTAAAGTATATATACAGCCAACTACTTCTTTTTATCATCCTCATCCTCATCATCTTCATCCCAGTCTTCCTCATCATCATCTTCATCATCATAATCGTCATCATCATCATATCCCTGCCCCACAGACGACAATCCCTTAGCTACCTCTGCCACCAACCGAAAACATGACAATTCACCTAACCCTGTTGCTTCCAATATCTTTGGCATATGTTCTCCTGCATTTGACATGTAAGCAGCACAACTCTCATCACACACCCTTTCCATATAACAACACTTTTTCTCTTTCTTTACCTCTGTCTTACAACAACCCATCTCAACTATACCTCCTTAATATATCTATAATCTTCCCAGGCGTTACCATGCCATGGGTATCTTTGCCAATCAATACAGCCGGGGCAAGCCCACAAGCCCCAATGCATCTCACAGCCTCAAGGGTAAACTTTTTATCCTCTGTGGTTTCTCCAACCTGAATCCCTAATTCAGACTCAAGCTTAACAATAATCTCCTGTGCACCCTTAACATAACATGCCGTTCCAGTACAGACCTTAATCAGATACTTGCCCTTTGGCACGGTAGTAAAAAAGGCATAGAATGTAACTACCCCAAAGATATGAGCTGGCGGCACATTAATCCCCACAGCAATATGCCGTTGCAACTGTGCTGGCAGATACCCGAATGTCTCCTGTGTTTCCTTCAGGATGGGGATAAGATAATTTGGCTTTGCATCATACTTAGCCACAATAGTATCTATCTGTGCCAACTGCTCAGGCGAAAATATTTCTATGGCTTCCTTTGTTTCAATCCACGCCTCCGCATGGGGGGCGACCGAAATTAGTGGTTCAGGATTCAATTGAATCCTTGAACCCAAATTTTTATCATCCACTGTATTCTTCAAAGCCATAAGTGTTTCATTTTGTTTACAATTACATCCTACCATAATTTCCTACCCTCACCATCATTTCATCTTCAACAAAGGCAAATACGGTGACTCTGGTCTTACTTTCAGAGCTTGCTCACTACAATCTACAATCAAGTCCATCCCTTCCAGAATAATTTGTCCCACTAACGGCTCTGAATTTGGCGGTCCAATAATACAATCTGTATTCATCTGCCTATTTCCGATACGAACTGTTACTGGACCAGCTATCTCCCTTTCCTCTTTCCTCTCATCAGCATAAGTTACCACAGCCTTTCGTATGCTTTCAAGCCCAAGCACCTCTACTAAATCTTGCGGCAGCATCAACATTACTGCACCAGTATCTACTAAGGCATCTGTCTCTTCTCCCCGAATCTCTGACTCAGTTATATATCCTTTTTTGAATAAATGTCTATCCCCACAATTCTCAAGATATAGCCTTGCTCTTACCTCGCCCATTTTAATACACCCCTGCTTGTCAATTACATTTATGTGTTTTTCCTATTTTACAATCTTCTACTCTGGCAATAATAAAAAATATCGTTGCCATTATACCTATTCCTATTAATGCAATATAAAAAGGATCCATCTTATACCTCCTTATTTAAGGGAATGGTAAAAAAGGCTGCTACAAGAAATATCATGGATGCAAATATTCCCCAAAATGCCATTTGTGATGTTATACTATCAGTAAATATCCCACCAATGATAATTATAGTTACCATATATTTGACCACATCTACAAACATTTTACCTATCTCTATTCGTCTATGATAATATTTCATTATCTATCAATCTCCCCCAGCACAATATCCAATGTCCCAACAATTGCCACCACATCAGCCACCATTGTATTATTCTCACACATCTTCCCAATTACCTGAAGGTTGGCAAAGGATGGTGTACGAATCTTCATGCGATATGGTTTGGGAGAGCCATCACTAATGATATAAAAACCAAGCTCACCTTTGGGGGCCTCAATAGATTGATATACTTCGCCTATTGGTGGATTAAATCCCTCAGACATGATATGAAAGTGATGAATAAGGGATTCTATCGTCGTATTCACCTTATCCTTTGTCGGAGGCACGACCCTCGGATCGTCTGCCATGAGCTTGCCCTCAGGCATCTTCTCAAGAGCCTGCTTAACTATACCATTGCTTTGTTTCATCTCTTCTAATCGTACCAGATATCGGTCATATGTATCTCCTATCCCCCTGCCGGTTGGGATAGAAAAGTCAAGTTCATTATAAACACAATATGGTTCTGTCCTTCGAATATCCCACTCAACACCTGAGCCACGAAGGCAGGGACCACTCAGGCTATAATTTATAGCGTCAGCAGCAGAAATAACCCCCACATTCATAGTCCGTTCAAGCCATATCTTATTATTTGTCAATAATGACTCATACTCATTCAACTTTGAAGGAAATATATTAATAAACTCCTCTATTTTCTGTCTGATATTATTATCAATATCCTTTGGCACGCCACCAATACGGAAAGCAGTGGTAGTAAGCCTTGAGCCACAATACGACTCGAAGATGTCCAGCAATAATTCCCTTTCCCTGAAGCAATACAAAAATGGTGTAAATGCCCCCAAATCAAGAGCATGGGTTGCCAGCCAGACAAGATGACTGACGATCCTTGTCAGTTCAGCCAAAACTACCCGAATATAACTTGCCCGCTTTGGCACATTTAACCCCAATAATTTTTCCACAGCAAGGCAATAAGCAAGATTATTGGAAATCGCAGCAAGATAATCCAGCCTATCTGTCACCGGCAAAAACTGGGCATAGGTTTTATTCTCTGCCAGTTTCTCCAGCCCGCGATGCAAATAACCCAGATCAGGGACAACTTTAGTTACCACCTCACCATCAAGATGCACAATCAGCCTCAATACCCCATGCGTACTTGGGTGCTGAGGTCCCATATTAACGATTAATTCTTGTACTTCTGACATTTTCTTGTCCTCTTTATCATAGTAAACGAAGTGTCTTACTTCGTATTCTCTAACGAGTCAGGACGGCTCGTCTACTGTTACACCGGAACATGCGTCCTCAATTTTTCCTCAAGCCATTTCTCACCCACATTTGTCACTAATGGATAATCCTTGCGTAATGGATGACCCTTCCAATCCTCAGGCAATAAAATTCGCCGAAGATCCGAATGATTATCAAACATAATGCCAAGCATATCATAAGCCTCGCGTTCAAACCAGTTAGCTGCCTTCCAAACACTCTCCACTGAAGAGATGCTTTCATTTTCTCCAATAGCAGCCTTTATCCTGATACGATGCTTTTTATCTATTGAATAAAGATGATACACCACATCAAAGCGGGGTTGTCTTTCTGGATAATCCACACCACAAATATCTGTTAGATAATCAAAGTCCAATCCCTCAGTATCATGAATAAATCGGCAGACATCCAAAATTCCATCCTTCTTTATCCGAACCGTCAAATCAAGAGTATCATCCACCTCTTCAATTACTCCTGCAAATTTTGCCTTTATTGTCTCAATTATTTCTTGTTTACTCATATTTGCCCCTATCCTACAATACTCATTCCCTTAATCTTATCCTGCAACTTCATCAATCCATACAAAAGCCCCTCTGGTCTTGGTGGACAACCAGGAACAAAAACATCAACGGGTATAATCTTATCCACGCCTTGTACTACATTGTAGGTATTAAATATCCCGCCAGAATTAGCACAACTACCCATGGATATAACCCATTTAGGGTCAGGCATCTGACTATATAATAATTCTATTCGCGGTGCCATCTTATAAGTAACCGTACCAGCAATAATCATCAAATCAGACTGTCTTGGTGATGGCCTGAATACCCCTGCCCCAAATCTATCAAAATCATACCGAGACGCACCAGTAGCCATCATCTCAATAGCACAACATGCCAGACCAAAGGTCATGGGCCATAAGGATGAACGCCTTGCCCAATTAATCATAAAATCCATTGGTGCCAGAACTATTTGCCCACCGGGCATCTTTTCAATCCTTACCCCTACTTGTTCAAGAATACTCATAACAACCACATCCTGTTAATGTTTTTAATTCCATTTCAACACACCCTTACGCCACGCATAAAGCAAACCAATAAGCAAGATAACAATAAAAATAGCCATTTCCACAAAAGCAACCAACCCTAATTCCTTAAATACTACTGCCCATGGAAACAAAAAGGCTACCTCAACATCAAAGATAACAAATATCAAGGCAAAGAGATAGTACCGCATGTTAAACTGTACCCATGAGGAACCAACTGGTACCTCTCCACATTCATAGGTAAATAGCTTTTTGGGTGATGGGTTGCTTGGCCGAATAAACCAACTGGTCACATAACCACCAAACACAAACAACATCCCCAGCCCCATAAACAAAATAACCCATCCATAATCAGCCAAAAGCTTCATAATCTTCTCCATTGTGTAAGTTGTCAAGAAAAAATAACTTGCAGGAGTCGTGCCACTGATTCATCTTGGCTGGCTTCGTTGTTCGTCGCTTACGAACAGTAGTATGCTCGCTTCTCACGCCTTGCCAGCCAAGCAACTCAGTGACTCTTGGTGTACAACTTATTTTTTCTTGACTCCTAAGTTGTGGCTATTATACTTTACAACAGCAATTTTGTCAAGATATATTTTCAAAAAATGTTGCACTTTTTAGTGGTAACAGTTTAATCGGTTTTTTTTCAACTCAATGAAATTTTTACTTGACAAAGTGGTTTCTTAAAGGTATAATCTATTTTTATAAGCATATAATATCTTTTGATAGGTAGGAGTTAACAATGAAAATATTGCCTGAAAATGCTTGTCTGCTTTTTATTGATATTCATGAGAAGTTTAGTTCTGTTATTTCGGGAATGAATAGGTGCCTTTGTGTTCTCAGCGTACTCTGCGAGGAGTAGTCACATAACGATAAGAAAAGAAGGTGATATTATAGCAACAAAACATTTGGATAAATAGTTACCAAAGATTAAGAAAAAGCAACGAGTGTTGATTTGTGTAGCGGTGACGGGTGAGGAATGTGATTCGCTGCGATTCATCACAAAAATGAGCAGGGTTCAAAAATGAACGGTTGCTTAAATATTTAAGGGAGGAAGTGCGTGGAAGATTTAATTGTTAATAATTTGCTGATAATTTCAATGGCTCTGGCGATTTTAGGGCTTGTGGCAGCGGGTTTGCTCATGCTATGGATCAAGGGGAAATCAAGTGGAAACGAAAGGATGAAAGAGATTGCCCAAATGATTGAAATAGGGGCAAAGGCATACCTCAAAAGGCAGATAATAACCATCAGCATTATTACTGCGGTTATTTTTGTGGCTTTAAGCCTGTTGTATAATCTTAATACAAGTATTGGGTTTTTGATTGGTGCGGTATGCTCTCTAATGGCAGGATACATCGGGATGCGTGTGGCTGTGATGGCAAATGTGAGAACAACCCATGCTGCCTCTTCAAGCCAGTTGGTTGCTATGAAGGTTGCCTTTAATGGTGGGGCAGTAACCGGGCTTCTGGTTATCGGGCTTGCCCTGCTTAGCGTTGGGGCATTCTATAAGTTTACTGGCGGGAACATGCAATGCCTTATTGGGCTTGCACTTGGAAGTAGTTTGATCAGTGTTTTTGCCAGACTTGGTGGTGGCATTTATACCAAGGCAGCCGATGTTGGGGCTGATCTGGTGGGAAAAATAGAGAGTAGTATGGCTGAGGATGATCCAAGAAACCCAGCCGTAATAGCAGATAATGTTGGAGATAATGTCGGTGACTGTGCAGGCATGGCGGCTGATGTGTTTGAAACCTATGTGGTCAGTCTCATTGGTGCTATGATTGTTGGCAAGCTAACCTGTGGAACTGGTTCAGCCGTTCTTCTCCCAATTATTCTTGGTGGTATCTCTGTTATTGGAAAACCGGGGACAGCGCCCGTTTTTCTTGACAAGAGAAGATTTATATGGTAATATTTAGTAACTACTCAGATAAAGTAATTTGCCACAGAGACACAAAGAAACAAGGGTGCACAATAACTATTATAGCTACATTGGACGGAAAAGAAAACAACGAAATACGCGAAAGGCACGAAAAGCAAGGGAAATAAAGACAGAAT
>Ga0210044_10000930_pt1 | contig 44587 bp, 35 predicted proteins | sample CryGey13umfilter_2_FD_183959 | JGI IMG/M metagenome (GOLD analysis project Ga0210044, IMG submission 183959) | Groundwater microbial communities from aquifer in Utah, USA - Crystal Geyser 4/9/14 3 um filter (SPAdes) (version 2) | ecosystem: Environmental > Aquatic > Deep subsurface >... | reverse complement strand
TTTCTTTTGAACTAAACTGGGGCGTATCCTGCATTTGAATTTCTTTAACAACCATTCCGCAGCATACCTCAGGTTCTTTCATTGCATTCATTATCAACTGTTTGCCAATTTCCTCATCCCAAAAACTAACAAACCACCTGGCGCCGTTTGGGAAGTTGAAACCGTCTTTAACCATTTTGCCGCCTTGCAGCCAGCTTAATGAGTAAAGACTTATTTCATCATGAATCTCATTCCATCCCATCCACTTATGAAACGCTCCAATTAAAAAATGTTGATAATCGAACGGAACAGTTTGAGTATTCTCTGTTAAACTAAAATGTAATCTCATATTTCACCTCCAATTATTCTTTGAACCCCGTGTAAATCCGTGAAACCCGTTTCTGTTTATTTTTTTTAACATTAATAACACGAATCTACGCTTTGTATCTAACGAACTAAAGTCCGTATTACTTAACTTGCAAATTTGGTAATCTTGATAATAATAACCTCACTTCGCATTATATTTATCAATTGCCATCTTTTCTAATTGTTTTTTCATTTCTTTTGGAAGTGTAACAGTCTCATAGTACTTACCATCTTTTCCTTTTTCATCAGGCGAAGAAATAAAAAGTCCATTAGAACCAGTTACAACTCTGAAACCTTTGATTAAAATTCCATCATCAGTTTCAATATCAAAGAAGGCTAAAGTTTTGCTGATGCCGTTGTCGATTTTGTTCATACGAGTAATTTTCATTTTTAAATCCCTTTTTTAGTTGTTAATTATTTTTTAGTATATGAGAAATATTTTTTATATAGCTCCGCCCCGTGAGTTACATTTGACAAAAACTAATTCTTCAGAATTTAGAAAAATACTTATAATTAATAACCTGCTTACAGATTAGTACACCCAATAATTAAAGCATGCCAGCCATTCCGAACCCTATTGAGTTCTTCTCGCCAAAACCACACTCATACCCAACTTTTATTAATTCGGAATTACCCGATAGAGTAAAGGGAATTTCATTTGCAATTATCTCAATCGGCTCCTCATGGTTTTTTATAACAGAAATTTTCTTTGTCAATCTCTTCTTTTCATTTAATTTTTTATTTATATAATTTTCATCCCAAACCAAAATCAAATCATCTTCTGAATATTCTTTATCATAAATGAGTTTGTATTTATTCTTAAGATTTTGGTTGAACACTCTGTTGATTTCATCAATCTTGTCGTTGTATCTAAAATAATGTTGATGAGTTTTATTTCCGTTTTCTTCAACTGTTGAAAGTACCATTGGCGAAAGCATTTTGAAGTGATTTATTTCTTGAAATTCTGGTTGTGGAATAGCTTCAACCTGATTAATTAAAAATTTGCATTTGTTAGTTCCATCAGCAATTTCGATTGATTGTTGTTCAAATGTGCCAATGATAAAATTACGAATGAAGTCATCAATCAATGGTGAAGAAATAAATAGTGTTGCTTCATTCGATAACAGACGAATGTTTGTACTATTAATCAATAATTGATTGAAACGAAGTGCAAAAGTAAAAAGTTTGTATTTTTTCCCCTTGAGTTGAAAACCTTTATCGTGGAGAAAATTTGAAAATTCCTCTGAGCCAAATTTTAACAATTTGTAAATTGCAGAAGATAGATAGTAATTGTAATTCAGCGGGAAAAATTCATCCTGCGAGAAAAGTGTTAATTTTAATCTCATTTACCCTCAGCCACAACTAATGTGTGCCCTTGTATGAAAAATTTATTTAGCACAAAGCCCCATCAAATAAAATATTTTAATTTTTATTTAATCTACTCCTAAAAAATATGTAAATAATTTTAAAATGCAATTTAGTTTTATTAAAAAGTGATTATCAAAACAACATACCTCTGATGATTTTTTTTAGATTACTTTTTCACTTTTGCATTGAAAAATCTAAAGAGATATATTTGCCATAACAAAACGACAAATTATGCACCCGTAGCTCAATTGGATAGAGCATCTGACTACGGATCAGAAGGTTTGGGGTTCGAATCCCTACGGGTGTACAAATTATGCAGAGTCAGTAATTGAATGGCGGTTCAATCTCTACTCTGCATTTTTGCTTTTATGGAAAATTAAAACGAAATTCATTTTTGTCAGAAGGTTCGGGGTGTACAGATTACTATCCATATTCCATTTTCAACGACTTAAGAATTAGTGTACCCAAAATCAATTTCGAACAGGTTCAACAATTCTAATTGATGTTTGTTTTTATTAAAGGTCTTGTATGGCTTGATTTTGAATAACGCAATAATATTGCAATAGAGTCAATAGTTTTTTTTAATCTCAGTGGCTCTCTGTGAATTTTCCGCGTTTTTTTGTGTATTTTTTTTTGTTACACAGAGTACCACAGAGGTGCCTGAATTTGGAATAACTAATTTTAATTATAATTTTTATTATTCTGCGTTGTAATGTATCAGTGATTCAACATGATAATCAGAAAGTTTTTCCCTGCCTTTAAGAAAATCCAATTCAATTAAAAACTGTATCTGAGCAATTCTTCCGCCGAGAGATTCAACTAATTTGCAAGCAGCCTGCATTGTTCCTCCCGTTGCAAGCAAATCATCATGCATCAAAACAATGTCATCTTCATTAACAGAATCTTTATGTATTTCAATTCTGTCAGTTCCATATTCAAGCGAATATTCCTGTGAGACCTTTTCTGCCGGTAATTTTCCGGGTTTGCGAATCGGCACAAATCCTGCATTCAGTTTTACGGCTAAAGCGCCACCAAGAATAAACCCGCGGGATTCAATGCCAACAACTTTTGTAATCCCCTTTCCAGCAGCTTTCTCATAAAGTAAATCCAACGCCGTTTTGAAACCCACAGCATTTTTCAGCAATGTGGTGATGTCTTTGAATTGTATCCCGTTAACCGGGAAATTTGGAACGTTGCGAATTAACTCACTTAAAATCATTTTATCCTCACAATTTTTAATAACTAAATGTTTGTGTAAGTCTTCTCTGCTTTTATTTACAGACTGAATTCAGTCTGAAATTTTTATTCCAAATTCTGCTCAAACTGATAACCAAATAATTTTGCCAATTAAATATTCAAAATATTAATCCGTCAAAATTTTTAGTACAGATTTATTTATTTAATTCTTTAAGATAATTTAACAATAAATTTTCAATAGATTGATAATCCAGAAGTTTCATAAGCTCCTGCCGGATTTTGGATGAGTTTGCAAGTCCTTTCAGATAACCGGAATAATACTTCCTGAAAGGTATGATTGCAAATCGCGGTTCATCTTTAATTGATATTTCATACTTCAGATGTTTTAAAGCTGTGTAAATTCTTTCATCAGGCGAAACAGGTAAATATTTTTCTCCTGAAAGTAAAATTTTTGTTTCACGAAAAATCCATGGATGATAAATTGCTCCGCGTGCAATCATTATCGCATCTGCATTAGTTTCTTCAAAAGCCCGAACCGCATCTTCAGCAGTAAAAATGCCTCCGTTTAATGCAACGGGAATTTTCACAACTTCTTTTATTTTAGGAATCCAAGTCCAGTCCGCTTCTCCTTCGTGCCCCTGTACTTTTGTTCTGCAATGAATTGTAAGTGCCTGAGCACCTGCATCTTCCATCATTTTTGCTACTTTTAAAATCACAATACTTGATGAATCCCAACCGAGACGAGTCTTTACAGTCACTGGCTTATTTACAGCTTTCACAATTGATTCAACCATGCGAGCCATATTATCAGGATTTTTTAGTAAACCTGCACCGGCTCCACGGTTTGAAACTTTTTTTACCCAGCAACCCGCATTTATATCAATGATATCTGGATTTTTTGATTCTGCAATTTTTGCTGATTCAACCATTGCAGGAATATCCTGCCCATAAATCTGAATTCCAACTGGACTTTCTTCTTTAGTAATTTCTAACTTCTTTTCAGTTTTTTTATTACTTCGAATTAAACCATCAGAATTTACAAACTCAGTATAAACAACATCAGCACCAAGTTCTTTGCATAATTTCCGAAAACCAATATCAGTAACGTCTTCCATTGGAGCGAGCAATAACGCTTTGTCAATACTAATTTTTCCGACAGTAAACATTTTCTTTTTCTAATTTTTTATAAAAATATAAGCAAAAAATATTGTCAGTAAAGTAACAAATGCCCCTGTCAGAAATGGGAACTGATAACCAAGATAGTGGAATGAAAATCCTCCCCAAAGCGGACCAAATACTCTTGCCAGTGCCGACAATGACTGATTAACTCCTAATACAGAACCCTGCATATTTTCTGATGATCTTTTGGAAATCATTGTTGGAATAATTGGTTGCAGAATGCCGGAACCAACAGCAAGAATTGAAACCACGATTGAAAGACCAAGGAAATTCCCTCCATATGGAATGAACGCCAAACCAATCATCATAAAAATCAGTCCGCCGATTACAATTGTTTTATCAGAATATTTCTTTGATAAAGTTCTCATAAATCCCGCCTGAACAATTGCACCAATTAATCCTGTAATCCCAAATAAAATTCCGTTTTGCTGATCTGAAAAATGATAGACTTTATAAGTAAGCAAAGCCAATGTACCATAAATATTAGCGATTGAAAAAATTATCACAAAAAATAAAATCACAAGAATACCAATTGATGGTGTTGACAAAACTTTCTTTGTAAAAGCAAAGTCAAAAATTCTGAACTGAAATTTTTGCTCATATTTTTTCTCAGTTATTGATTCCGGCAATTTGAATAATGCAAATAAAAATGCAAGTGATGAAAAAGCCGCCGCACCAAAACCAGCTGCGGGATAACCATACTTTGAAAGAAAAGCTCCGATTAAAGGACCAAAAACAAAACCCAAACCGAATGCAGCACCAATCATGCCCATTCCTTTTGCCCTGTCTTCTTTTGTGGTTATATCTGCAATGTATGCCTGTGCAACACCAATATTACTTCCGCCAAGTCCGGCAATCATTCTTGAAATAATCAGAAGTGACAGTGAGTTTGTAAAAGCAAAAATCAAATACGAAATTATTGTTATTAACTGTGTTGATAAAATTACAGGACGTCTTCCGATTCTGTCTGAAAGTCTTCCGAGAATGGGATTAAAAATAAACTGCACAAAAGAAAAGACAGCAACAACAATTCCGATCTGAAAATCTGTTGCACCGATTTCTTTGCTTGCAAATGTCGGAAGTATTGGAATCAAAATTCCAAAACCCATCAAATCTATAAAAACGGTTAAAAATATTATTGTAAGTGATGCTTTATTTTTCATGCTGAATTTCATTTATTCCTTTAACAGTATTATACTTATTCAAAATTTCTTTAACATCATTGAAAGAATTTTTCATTTTATTCCTTTCTGCTTCGCTTATAAAATCAAAATTTTCATAATCGTCGGCAAAATACGAAGGAAGAATAACAAAACCATTTTTTTTGCTTTTTAAAACATAAGTTGCAACAAAATTAACAGAATCAATGCTGCGCTTATTTTCAGATTTACTTAGATAAAAATTAATTATTGCACCGCTGTCAGTATATCTTAAACTCATGTTTGATAAAAAATTCCCCATTGAATAACAGACAGAATTTTTAATCGATTTTCCGTCCTCAGACATCCAGATTTTTACAGGCTGCAAAACATGCGGATGACTGCCAATAACTATATCAGCTCCGTACTTAAATGTTTGATTCACTAATTTTATTTGTCCCTGATTCGGAGTGATTTTATACTCAGAACCAAAATGATAATAGACAACAATAAAATCAACATTTTTGTTCTTTAGACGGGAAATATCATTTTTGATTTTTTGCGAGTCAATCAAACTCACATAAAACTTTTCAGCACTCTTTAAATTTTTGATGTTAATGTCATAAGTATAATTCAGGATCGAAATCGATATCCCGTTTTTATAAAATATTTTTAATGAATCCGAATCTTCCTTTGATGAAGAGGTTCCGATATAATCCATTCCATTGTTTTTGATATTTGTTAAAGTAGCGATCAATCCTTCTTTCCAATAGTCTGTAATATGATTATTTGCAGTAGTCATAATATCAAAACCATTTTCACTTAATGCTTTCAAATATTCAAAAGGAGCATTAAAACGAGGATATCCGGAAGGAGGATATTTTTCCCAAACAACAGTTTCAAGATTTCCAATCAATAAATCCGAAGCAACCAGTTCGTTCTTGATAAACCGAAATATAGGATTAAAATCAAAACTATCTTTGGAAACTTTGGCTGATTGAATTATTGGAGAATGACACATTAAATCGCCCACAAAACTAATCTGCAATTTTTTCTTACTAATTCCATCAATTTGCTGCTTTTCCTGCGGGTAACAGCTTCCAAATGAAATCAGAACGAGAAAAATCAATAATGCTTTTCTGAAATCTTTAATCAAACAAATCATTTTAATAAAAAAAAAGCTGTCCGAAGCTCGAACAGCTTTTAACATTTTAACAATAAATTATTTGTTTGGGCTTTTTCTTTCAGCTTTTAATGCTTGAATATCATTTCTGATATCCTGTGATTTTTTCTTTAAATCACTTAATCCTTTTCGTAGTCTTGTACCGGCAGCTGCTTGTCCTTTTTCATAAAATTTAACAACATCCGGTTCTAAAGATTTCAAAAACTCGATTAACTGATAATATTTTTCTGCCATTTTATCCTCCAATTTATTTGTTTAGGGTTTAATTTTACTTAATATTTTGAGTTTTCAAGTACAATTTCAGAAATATCTTTGACATTTACAACATCGTTTTTATCAAAAGTTTTAATTCCGTCATTCATCATTGTCATGCAGAAAGGACAGGCAGTCGCAATTGTATCAGGGCTTTTTGATAAAGCTTCACTTACTCGGGTTTCATTTACACGTGTTCCTTCATTCTCTTCGAGGAACATTCTCCCGCCGCCGGCACCGCAACAAAATCCTCTGTCACGGTTTCTGTCCATTTCTACTAATTCAATATTTTTAATACTTTTAATTGAATTACGTGGTGAATCGTAAATACCGTTATATCTGCCCAAATAGCAAGAATCGTGGTAGGTGATTTTTTCTGCTTTTGATTCTTTTAATTGAATTTTACCTTGAGAAATTAATTCTTCGATAAACTGTGAATGATGGATAACTTCAAAATTGCCGCCAAACTGAGGGAATTCATTTTTTAATGAATTAAAACAGTGCGGACATGCAGTGACAATTTTTTTAACCTTGTAATTATTAAGTGTTTCAACATTTTCCTGAATAAGCATTTGGGCTAAATATTCATTCCCGAGTCTTCGTGCAGTATCACCGTTGCATTTTTCTTCTGTTCCCAATATTCTGAAATCAACTCCGGCATTTTGCAATATTTTCACAAACGATTTTGAAACTTTTTGATAACGTGCATCATATGAACCTGCGCATCCAACCCAAAAGAGCAAATCACAATTTGAATCTTCAGCCATTGTTTTTACATTCAAACCTTCTGCCCACGCGGCTCTGTCCTGATGATTGAATGCCCACGGGGTGAAATTGGTTTCGAGATTTTTAAAAATTGAATTTAATTCATTTGGAAATTCTGATTCCGTTAAAACAAGATTACGGCGCATATCAACAATTGCATCAACATGTTCAATTGTTACCGGACATTCCTGAACGCAAGCCATACATGTTGTGCAAGCCCATAATTCCTCGTCAGAAATATAATTATGAACAAGTGTTTTTTCTGCTACCGGATTATTTTCAAGCAAACCGGAAATAATAAGCGGAGCTTTTTCTTCTGTCCTTTTTCGAATGCTTTCGATTATTTTTTTGGGCGAAAGTAATTTTCCGGTATTTGCTGCTGGACAGGCATTTGTACATCTTCCGCATTCAGTGCAGGCAAAACCATCGAGCATTTGTTTCCATGTAAAATGTTCAATATCAGAAACACCGAATTGAGTTTCATTTTCATCTTCAAGATTTAATGGTTTCAATGCATATTTTTTATCACCGGTTTTCGAGAAATACACATTCGGAATCGATACAAAAACATGAAAATGTTTTGAATAAGGTAGATAATTCATGAACGTAAATATCGTGATAATATGAATCCACCAAAATATATCATAGTACATTAATGCTGAATCAATAGGGGTATTAAAAAATTTCGCAATAAAAAATGAAATTGGTCTTACTTCCATCTCAGCCGATAAATTTCTTTGAATTAACATCGAACTGACATTTTGCCCAAACATTGAGATAACAACAATTAAAATCAGTATTAAGACAATGGCTGCATCCTGCTTTTCTTCTTTATCTCCCTGCAAACGTGGAACTTTAATTATAAATCTTCTTATCAAAGCAACAGCAACAGACACAAAAACCAAAACACCAAATGCATCATGAGTAAGTGTAATAAGTGAATAAAAGACGCCTAAAAATGTAAATGAAAATGAACTGTAAAATCCCTGCAAAACCGATTCAATCACGGCTATTAAAAACAGTGCAAATCCCCAGAAAATGAAAAAGTGAACTGAACCTGCAATCGGATCACGGAGTAATTTCGACTGTCCAAATGCAATCTTTATTACATTAAAAATTCTTTCACTGTTTTTATCGAATCTGTTTTCTTTCTTTCCGACTAAAAGAAATCTGTATTTTGTTCGCAGACTAAAAAATAAATATGCGAATGAAATAACAAACAACAAAATGAAAATGATATTTTTAATACCAAACGACTCCATAAGTCACCAATTGTTATGTTTTAAATTTTTGTTAAAGAAATTTAATACCTCTGATAAAACAATGTCAAAGTATTTGTTTGAATTTGTAAACGGATGCTGAATGTTAAAAGTATGTCCGCAATGTTCAACTTTTATAAACTTTGTCAGATTTTTATCTGACCACTGATAAAGCAATTCAGCTTCTTCAATTGAAACTGTTAAATCCTCCGTTCCATGTACTATCAGCAGTGGTTTATTCAGATTTTTTATAGCTGATTCGACATTCAAAGTTGTATGCTTATTTGATTCCACATCTTCAAGAATCGGAAGATTTAATTTCATCACCTGACCTGTGCGTGAATTCACAACTTCCCAAAAACCAATTTTTCGCCATTCATTTTTTTGACGTTTTGTAAAACGGTCAAGTTTTGAAATTGCAGCCAATGTTGTCACTGCACCAACTTCATTATTATCTGAAGCCGATAATATCGCTTCTGCACCACCGCGGCTGTGACCGAGTAAACCAATTTTATTGTTTTTCGTATTCCCCCAAAAATCCGACTTCAGCAGATGCATTATTTCTTTCAGTTCATTTATTTCAAGTGAAAAAGTATTGTTAGCAAATTTTTCAGTGTCCGTAATTTCATTTTTCCCATCTGCAATTCCGTTATGCGAGAAATTAATTGTAATAACTGTAAAACCATTTTCAGAAAAATATTTCCCAATGTACGGCCAAAATCCCCAGTCTTTGAATCCTTTGAATCCATGAACACAGATAATTGCCGGATTTTCTGAAATGGAATCAAAACCATAAATAGTCAGACCGACTTTTTCATTTTTTGAAGTTGTATAAATAAAATCCCGAGTCATTTCTTTTCGATTAATTTTTGAGAATTAAAATAAGAAAAAAGTGTGAATTATCAGAAAGCATTTAATAATATTTTTTAAATAATTTTTAATATTGAATTTATTTTTTTACAATTATTAACTAATTTCCTTGTAAGATTTCTCAATTTCTCTAAAAAAAGGACAAAGACAAAGTTGATACTAATAATTCCGTCAATTGATATTAAAGCAGGCAAAACAGTCAGAGTTGTTCAGGGAATTCCTGAATTGGATTGTCCTTCCTATGGAAATGATCCGGTAGAAATGGCAATGATTTGGAGAGCTGAAAATGCCCGTCTAATTCATGTTGTTGATTTTGATTGTTCTCAACTGAAATCCCATTGTAATTTTCCTATTATTCATGAAATCTGTAATTCAGTAATTATTCCTGTTGAATTTGGCGGAGGAATAACTTCTCTTGAAGATGCAAAGGAAATTCTGGAACTCGGTGTTTTCAGAATTGTAATCGGAAGTCTTGCACTAACCAATCCAAAAGAATTTGAAAAAATAATTGCTGAAGTTGGCTCTTCAAAAGTTTCTGCTGCTATTGATTTTATTGATCATGAAGTTGTAATAAAAGGACGCTCGACTAAAGCCGGGATTTCTCCCCTTGAATTTGCAAAGCGATTAAAATCGTTCGGTATAGAAAGATGTATTGTTACAGATGTTAGCAGAAACGGAATGCTGACCGGGGCAAACATTTCAACCTCGTTAGAAATTGCAAGAGAAACCGGATTGAAAGTTACACATTCAGGCGGCATACATGGATACAGCGATTTAATCGAACTGAATAATCTTTCTGATTCGGGAATTGATTCAGTGATAATCGGCCGGGCACTTTATGAAAATAAATTTTCCTGTCAAAAAATTTGGAGAGTAGCAGAACATGGATTATTCAGTTAACGAAGTAAAACTACAAAAAATTTTTAGAAGCTCTTTTTGGTCAAACTTATTTAAATCGCAGCCTGTAAAAAGTGATTTGGAAAATCTTCTTTTATCCATTCCGCCGTTTCAGAATTTCAGCAAGTCAGTTATAAGAAATTTTATCCAGTTGATTCACCACCGGGCTTATGCTGCAAATGAAATAATTTTTGTTCAGGGTGATCCCGGAATTGCATTATATATAATTCAGGAAGGTGAAGTGAAAATCATAAAAAATTCCGACACGGGAATTAAATATGAACTTGCACAGTTTTCACGCGGAGATTTTTTTGGCGAACTTGCATTACTTGACAATGACGTCCGTTCAGCAACAGCCATCGCTTCAAAAGATTCAAAGATTGCTGTGATTTTCAAACCTGATCTTGATTACTTTATTTCCAAAAATCCTAAAAAAGGAGTTGAAATTTTAAGCGGGATTGCAAAAATCATTTCAACTCGTTTAAGAATTCTTGATGAAGAAATTATTAAAGTTATTATAGATAAACCCCAAACAAATAACGGAGAATGACATGAACGAAATAAAAAAAATTTTAGTGCCAATTGATTTTTCGGATTACTCAAAGAATGCATTGAGATATGCAGTTGAGTTTGCAGAAATATTTAAAGCAAAAATATTTCTCGTTTATGTGATTGAACCAATGATTTACCCTACTGATTTTAGTATTGGGCAGGTTGCAATTCCTGCTGTTGAAAATGATTTGTCTGCTCGTGCCGAAGACGAATTGAATAATCTTGTTAAAACGGAAATAAGTGGCAGAATTGAAAGTCAGATAATTATTAAATCCGGAAAACCGTTTATTGAAATTATTGAAACTGCAACCGAACTTGATATTGATTTGATAATCATTGCAACGCATGGACATACTGGTGTTGAACATTTATTGTTTGGCAGCACTGCTGAGAAAGTTGTCAGAAAAGCCCCATGTCCGGTACTGACACTGCGAGAACCTATAAAAGGATTTAAATACAGTAAATGAAATCTGTCGAAAATGAATTGCAAAAAATCATTTCAGACAATAAATCCGGTAGCAGCCAGATTTTAGTAAATATTAATGCATGGTTTGTAAAAAACAAATTTGATATAAGAACTTATGATTACTTTTTCAATATCATTGAGAAAAAGTTAAATAATTTTGCAGCAATCCGCAATTATGTCGCTCAATGCAGAAAGAAACTCAAAGATGAAAATATTACGAACCTGATAAAATTTCAAAAAGATTTGCTGAAAGAAAGAAAAAAAGAAATTACAAATCTTATTTCAAAGTCAGTAAGTATTTTAGAAAAGTATGGCAATTTCATAACGATTTCCAACAGCCGGACAGTCGAGTTGTTTTTCAAAGAATTGGCAAAGAAGAAAAAATTTAATCTGGTGATTTGTGAAAGTCGCCCTGTTTATGAAGGAAAAATTTTAGCTGAAAAATTACTTCAGAAAAACATAAATATTAAACTGATTACCGAAGCAATGATTGCAAATGAAGCAGAAAAATGTGACGCTGTTGTCTTTGGTGCTGATCAGTTCTTTGCAAACGGAAATGTAGTTAATAAAGTTGGAAGCCGTTTGCTAAGTATTTCTGCAAAATATTTCCACAAGCCTGTGTTTGTGATTGCTGACAAGTTAAAAAAGTCCGGAAAGTTTATATTTGTGCCTGAAATCAAATCAAAAAAGGAAATCTGGAATAATCCGCCAGTAAAACTTAAAATAGAGAATTATTATTTTGAGTTGATTGAAAAAAAATTAATAACAAAATTAATAACCAATTAGAAGAGAAAATGGAAGACTTAAACATATCAGCCGACATTTTACTTTTTACAGACAATAAAGAAGCATTAAGTATTTTGGAAAATTATTTGTCATTTGGTAATCACTTTATCCACTTTGCCACAAAGGATGAGAATGGTTTGCGAACTTTATCAAAGAACAAATTTGATCTTGTTATTGTTGAAATTTCTGAACCATTGCTTTCTGAAATTGAATTTATAGAGAAAATTAATGCATTGAATAACAGCACTCCGATTCTGATTGTTTCGGAATATTTCAGCGAGACACGAAATACAGTTTTCGGGAATAAAGTAACAGAATTCGTATCAAAGCCATTTACAATGGAAAAACTTCTTAAAACTGTCAACAATGTTTTGCATCCCGGTTCTTCTGTAGATGGAGACAAAATCTCTACCTCATCAGCACAGATAGAAAGCAAAAGACTTTCTGTTTTGTATGAAATGTCAAAGAGTCTAAATTCAATTACAGATTTTAATTTATTGCTAAAAACTATTATCAATCTTGCAACAGATGCACTGAATGCCGAAAGAGCAACAATTTTTATTTATGACAGGCTCAATAATGAAATTTGGTCTCGTGTCGGTACTGGACTTGAATTGAAAGAAATTCGCTTCCCTATTTCAAAAGGAATTGCCGGAGAAGTGATTGCAACAGGTTATTCTGTAATAACTGACAATCCATACAATCATCCGGCTTTCAACAGCGAATTTGATAAAAAAACCGGATTCGTTACAAAAAATCTTCTTTGCGTTCCAATGAAAAACTTAAATGGAATACTGGTTGGTGCGTTTCAAATATTGAATAAACGTGTAGATAAATTTACTGCACAAGACGAATTGTTTTTAAGTGCAATGGCTGCAAGTACTGCTATAGCAATTGAAAACACGTTGCTGCATGAAGAGAATATGGCAAAGTATAAAGAAATGGTCAGTTTATATGATGATCTTTATACGGCTCAAAATATGATTGTTAGAGAAACAAAATTATCAACCATTTCTGAAATCAGAGGCTATATAAGAGAAATAAGAAAATTCGACGGGGTTTTTGATATGATTCAAAAAGCACGATTAGATGATAATTTACCTGTTGAATTCAAAGATTTATTAGCTAAAATTGAAATGGCTTACCAAAAATCTTTTGTAAAATTCGGGATGTATCTTAATCAGTTAATTAATGAATTTGGGAAAAACGAGTAAGTCATTTTACGCAATTGTCATGCTGAACCTGACTGCCGTCAGGCAGGTTTTATTTCAGCATCTAAAAAACTCAATAAAATCATTCTGAAACAAGCCTGTCTGCCGATAGGCAGGTTCAGAGTAACTTTATTGTAATCTTAGCGTAAGGTTACTGAGTAATTAATTCCAATCAGTTTATTTTGAAAAAATTATCTTTGAGCAGACTCAATTATTTTTTATAATATTTCATCGCTTCGGGAATCAATTTCTGCAAATCTCTTATTCGTGTTTCATCTGACGGGTGTGTGCTTAAAAATTCTGGTGGTTTTTGTCCTGATGTTGATACTGACATTCTTTTCCAAAACTCAACAGCATTATTCGGATCGTAACCAGCCATCGCCATAAATACCAAACCCAAATGGTCAGCTTCTGATTCATGCAGACGGCTGAATGGAAGTAAAACTCCAAGCTGTGCACCAAGTCCAAATGCAGTCATCCAAAGTTGGCGTGTTTCATCAGTTTTTGTTTCCAAAGCTTTATCTAATGCCATTCCGCCAAGCTGAGTAATTAATCCCTGGCTCATTCGTTCGCTGCCGTGTTCAGCAATTGCGTGTGCAATTTCGTGCCCCATAACAACGGCAATCCCTTCTTCATTTTGACAAATCGGAAGTATGCCAGTGTAAAAAACAACTTTCCCCCCCGGCATGCACCATGCATTAATTTCATTACTTTCAACTAAGTGAAACTCCCAGTTAAAACCTGCTAATTGATCAGATTTTTTTTTCTGTGCAAAATATGACTCAACTGCTAATTTAATTTTATACCCTACTTTTTGAACTAAGTCAGAGTTTCTTTTATCATTACTTATTTTATTTGTTTTAATAAAACTGTCATATTCCTGAAACGACATTGATAGCATCTGCGAATCTGGAATTATATTTAACTGTTTTCTGCCTGTTATTGCTACAGTTGAACATGCGACAACAAATGAAAAAATAACAAGAACAATTCCTAAATGCCTGATCTTCATAAAATTCTCTAATTTATTTTTGTATATCGTAAATTTATAATTTCTAAATTATAATTTCAGAAAAATATTCCGTCCGAATTTTAATTGTGGCAAATAAAAAAAATAACGAATCTTTTTATGAATAAAACCATCTTATTCAAAAACAAATTAATAAATGGAGAAAAAATGACAGTACACTTAACAACCGATGATTTCAAAGAAAAAGTCTTTGATTATACAAAAAACTCTGATTGGAATTATCAGGGAGAATTACCGGCAATTATTGACTTTTATGCAGATTGGTGCGGTCCATGCAAAATGGTTGCTCCTGTTTTAGAAGAGCTTTCGGAAGAATATAAAGACCAGATTAATATTTATAAAGTTGATACAGAAGTTGAACAGGAATTGGCATCTGTATTTGGTATCAGAAGCATTCCTTCTATCTTATTTATCCCTAAAAATGATAAACCTCAAATGTCAATGGGAGCTTTGCCAAAAACCACGTTTAAAGAAGTAATCGATAAAGTTCTCTTAAATGTTGAAAATAAAGACTAGAATGCTTATTTTTGCATTGATAAATAAAGCCACTTTTTAAAAGTGGCTTTATTTATGATTTTTGGAACATTTTTATAAAATTTTTAGTTGTATCCAAAAATCAAACTTTTTTATAATTAGTCAGGAGATTTTGCTAAGTGAAGATTACTAAGCAATTTACTAATCGCGAGAGTCAAAGTTTAGACAAATACCTTCAGGAAATTGGCAAAGAAAGCCTAATAACTGCACAAGATGAAATTGCATTAGCCAAAAGAATAAAAAAAGGTGATCAGGCTGCACTTGATCATATGACAAAAGCAAATCTACGTTTCGTTGTTAGTGTTGCGAAACAATATCAAAATAAAGGATTACCTTTAAGCGACTTGATAAATGAAGGTAATATTGGCCTTATAAAAGCTGCAAAGAAATTTGATGAAACTCGTGGTTTTAAATTTATTTCTTATGCTGTTTGGTGGATTAAACAATCTATTATGCAAGCAATTGCCGACCAATCCCGCATGGTTCGTTTGCCACTGAATCGAGTGGGTGCTTTAACTAAAATTTCTAAGATTGCATCTGAACTTGAACAGGCATTTGAACGAAAACCATCTACTGAAGAAATTGCAAAAGAATTGGATATGACTGCTGATGAAGTTGCCTATGCTTTGCAGGTTGCGGGTAGACATATTTCAGTTGATGCTCCTTTTGCACAAAGCGATAATGATAAAAGTAGTCTGCTGGACGTGTTGAAAAATGACGAACAGCCATCACCTGATGAAACTTTAATGAAACAATCATTAAAATCTGATATAGAACGCTCACTTTCCACTTTAAGCGAAAGAGAAGCTGAAGTAATTCGGCTTTATTTTGGAATTAATACCGAATATTCTGCTACACTGGAAGAAATCGGAGAGATGTTGAATTTAACCCGCGAGAGAGTACGACAGATCAAAGAAAAAGCACTTCATAGATTACGTCATTCATCCAGATCAAAAAATTTACAGGTTTATTTAGGATAAACAAAAGGCTGTCTTTAAGGCAACCTTATTTATTTGGGAATGTTACAAAAAAACCTTAAATCATTTTTTTATTAGCATATTATAGATTTTTTCCGCATTTGGATAATCAGGTTTCAGTTCTATACACCTTTTTATATTGCTTAAAGCATTTATTGTGTCCTTCACGAAAAAATACGCTCCTGATATTTTGAAAAATAACTCCGGATCATTTGGAAGAAAATCTTTTGCTTTGTTGAAATATTTTATTGCTTCACCATGCTGATTATTTCTGTAAAATAAATCACCTAATTTTTTACTTGAGAAACCATCGGGAAATCTGTGATCAAGTTTTTTTAATATTGGGAGTGAAAGATAATCCTGCTCTGCTGCATTCAGTAAGTTCACAGCATTATAATAATTCTCCTTTTCAAATGGTTTATCTTCAATCATTGCATCCATTTCTCTATAAAATAAGAAATAATTCTGTTGCTTATAAAAATGATTTGCAGCCGTAACATGGGCTTGTTCCCATGATATTTTTCCCCTTATTAAATCAAGTGCAAGCAAATCAGAAATACCCTCGGGTTGAATTTTGTTAATTAATTTCAATGCATTCTGATTTTTAGTAAATGGATAAGTATTCATTAAAATAAACAAAGAATAATCCGAGAAAGAACTATCCACTTTTGTCAATGGAATATTTTCCTGAAGAAGCCTTTCGATTTTTACCTCGGAATGTTCTGCTCGTTCAGACTTTGTTAAAATTCCCATTCTATAGATCCTTTCTAAAAATAGATTTGCCAATATTTTGTGACTTTGAATACTTAAATGAAGATGATCAACAAAAAAATCTTTAACTAAAATTTCTTTCCCGTTCAGTTGCCTAAAAAACATTTCTGCATCAATTACGCCGGCATTTTTTGTGTTTTCAAATTTCTTAATTATTGTATTCATTTCTTCAGGTGCACGGAAACGAAGTGCGTCAAATCTTTTTGCAAGTGCGTAATAATATTTGCATGTATCAAACTGACTTTGCTTAAAAGATAAATTTGCTTTCTTGTAAAACTTTTCTGCCTTGCCTTTTTTTGTTGAATTTTCAAGCGGACTAATCATGTCATTTGAAATTAATGTGCTTATGATAACAGGAATTTTAGCCATGCTAAATTTTCCGATAATTTCACTTAGATTATTTTCAAACTGGCGTAATCCGGAACGATATACCGGGGATTTGTATTCAACAAGTTTATTTCTCACCATCAGTGCCATCAAAGTTTTGCCATTTTCATCCGATGGAATGACGAGATTTACCACTTTTGAAATTACATTATCAACAAGCTGATAAATTCTGAGATTTTTAATTTTTGAAAAAAAATCTCTGAATATTTTAGAAGTTTCCGGAACTCCAGTAACTCCGTAATATTCATTATGACCGGTGTAAATCAATATTAAATCCGGGTTTTGCTCAATTATATCATCAATTCTTTCGCGAATAAAATTCGTATTAATAGCCGAAACACCAAGATTAATCACTTCAATAAATTTTTCTGGATGCAACAATTCAAGTTTACGTTTAAGATATCTTGGAAATGATGCATTCGGAGGATACGGAAATCCTGCCACTGAACTTTCACCAAGCACAAAAACTCTGAAACAATTTTCAGGTTTTCTTTCTAAAAATCCATCTGGAATTACCGAAGGTGTAACCTGATTTTTAGGGAAATATTTTTGAGGCAGCTTGGGATTAAAGAACAAAAAATCTTGATACTGATCGTTTATTTTTATGAATGTTGAATAGTCATTTCCATAATTTGCGAACTGAAGTCCAACTTCAATCATTCCCAAAAGAATAATAGGAATGATTAAAGCTACGAAATAAAAATATACCGGATATTTTTTCTTGTTTTTCAACTACTTTAACACAGTCATTTTAATTGAAGAATTAAATTCCTTCCCTGATTTGTTTTTTGCTTTCATTCTTAAAAGATAAATTCCTGAACTTAAGTTGGAATTTATAATTTCATATTTGTTTAAGCCGGCTTCACTTTCACCCTGATAAACATTCATCACTTTTTCACCAAGAAGATTGTATAATTCCAAATTTACAATACTCCGTTCAGATAATTCAAATTCAACTGTGGTTGAAGGGTTAAACGGATTCGGATAATTCTGAGAAAGAGAAAATTCATTTGGTATTGTTTTATTTTGACTATCATCAACCGATACAATCATTCCACCAAGTTTTGCCCACGGTTCATAGGTTGAAACTAATTTATCATAAACCGGCTTTTTGGTTTTTCTGTCCATCGAAATTAAACCCATAGTTTGATAGCCCGTTGTTTGATGATATGTGTACCAATCGAAAACACACCACCACGTAGTTCCCACAAGGTGCCCATTTGGATTATATGTTCCATTCGGATTTATCGGAGCGAAAAACTTAAACGCTTTGAAAGTTTCATCAAAAACCGTTACTTGTTGATTTAATGAGGACCCATTTTCCGAAGACCAATATCCAAATTCTGTATCCATAACCGGTTTACCCGGGAAAGCATTTTTTGCATTTACAAGAAAAACCAATGTCCCGTTGTAGTAAGTGCTTCCGTGAAAAATTCCAAAGTATAAAGTCCAACCGGCGACATCAAGAGGAGCTTGGGTTGCATCAGTCGGACCAGGTAAATCACCTGCTGCTGATTGTGTTATCAGCCTTCCGTCAGGATAGTTTGAATGAATATCATCCATAATTGTTTGATGAAAGATAAGTCTGTTATCAACATCTTTGCATTCATTGGATGTACTCCAAAAAACAATTGATGGTCTGTTAAAATCCTTAAATACCATTTCACGAAACATTTGCTGATGAATATGTCGCTGGTTATTTTGTATTTGCCATGATTCAGCAGTGTTGAACCACCAGACCGGAATTTCTTCCATAACTGCAAGTCCAAGTCTGTCTGTAATTAAATATGTATAAGGATGATTCGGATAATGAGCCGTTCTTACATACAAAATATTTGATTCTTTGATAGTCTTGAAATCACTGAAAATTATTTCTTTTGGTATGCTTCTGCCATAAATAGGGTGGTCTTCATGCCGCGCTGCTCCGGTAAGAAAAACTACATTTCCATTCAACAAAACTTTATCGCCTTGGGTTTTTATTGTCCTGATTCCAAACTGAGATACAAACTCATCAATAACAGTTTCATTTTCCATCAACTGAGTTTTGATTAAATATAAATTTGGCTCTTTAATTGACCAAATAAGAGGATTTGAAATGTGAATTTGACCTGCAAAAACATTTACCGAATCACTTTTTACGATTAAATCTGCTGACACATCGCCGGAATAAACTGCCTCATCACCGATCAGATCTGATGAGAATTCTGATTTGATATTAACCGAATCAATTCTTGCATGATAAATTTTATGCACAACCCGAATGTTTTTGTCAGTTGGTGAGGTATTTAACAAAACAGTTTTGAAAGATAAATTACCATCCAAATCAATAGGCACAACATCAGTGCGGACTATCAGTGTCTTTGCAGAAAATTCCAGATAAACATCGTGAATTATTCCTGCGTAATTAAACCAATCAGAGACAATGAAAGGAACAATATCATTTCGTGTTCCCCACTTTATGTTATCAATTCTTACTGCCAAAATATTTTCATTGTTGAATAGCAAATTTTCCGTTACATCAAATGAAAAAGGAGTGTAGCCGCCTTCATGATAACCGAGATAATTTCCATTCAGCCAAACATCAGTAACATAATTTGATGCAATAAAATTAAGCCTTGCAAATCTGTCGCTTAAACTATCACCGACAAAAAATTTATATCTGTACCAGACTCCGTTATCATATCGTTCAGGAACGGTTGGAAACTCATGCATTTCGTTTTCAACTGAAGGAGTATTCTTAATACTCCATCCTGCATCATCAAAATCTTTGCTGTGATAATTTTCAGTTTGCAGAGTTTGAATGGCAGTTTGCGTCCTCTCAGTCAAAGATAAATCAGGAGTTGAAGTAAATCTAAACTTTTTCCATGTACCGCCAAGATTAATTATTGTTCTTTTTTGTTTTTCAAAACTTGGCAGAGGCATGTTGTTCTGGAACGGAACTTTGATGCCATGAACATCTCTAATCGATAGTGTACTTTTTAGAGTAGCAGTTTGGCATAATACTCCTTCGAAAAAAACAATAAGCAAAAAGAAAGTCTTTCTCATACTATTCCTTTTTTACTAATTCAAAATTACTGATTTAATTATTTTTTTGATTTCACCACCGTATTCAAGTTGAATAAAATATATTCCTGAGGCAAAACCATCTGAACTCCACGAAACGTCTTTATGACCAACCTCAAAACCTTCAGCAATAGTACCTTTATATTCACCTTTTATATCAAAAACTTTCAAACTGAAATTTGAAAAAGATGGGAGCGAAAATTCAATTTTTGTTTGTCCATTGAAAGGATTCGGAAAATTTTGTTTCAAATAAAAATCACTTGATGGATTTACTCCATCATTAACATCGACTGACACTGGAATAAATTCAAGATAGTTGAAATTAAATCCTGAAAAATAGAATTTAATATAAATTCCCTGCTTCCCTGCCTGTAACTGAATATTATTCACCGTTTTTGTTTTCCATGTCTGCCAGCCACCGGTTGAAGGCAAATCAATCAAACTTGTTAAAAATGCAGTCGCATTATTTAACTGAATTTTTCCGCCTGATGAATTTGCTGCATAACGAATGTTCAAATCATATGTTCCAGTATATTCAACATTAACCGAAAATTTCAACCACTCACCGCTTTCAATCCAACCAACATTGAAACCATTTGTAATAGCATCAGAACAGTGTTCAATATCAACACCGTCATTTCTGTATTTACCACCGCTATTCCATGAAGCGCCGCCCGGAGAACCAGTTGTATTACTATTTACTTTATCATTATAAGCTTCTCCTGCTTTTCCATAGTCATAATTTACACCAAAAATTACTCCGGGAATATTATTTTCTATAAAAGAAACTGTTTGCGAAGTACTTTGCTGCCTGAATAATGCATCAACATAATCTTTTTGAATACGGCAGCTTTCATATTTGAATGAACCGAACTGTGTACTTAAAGCAGCATAAGCAAAATTCTCTGTCGGTTTTGCTCCTTGTCCATTCCAATAGTTTAGCATAGTTTGATATTGAGTGGTAAGCGGAACAGATATTGGTCCTGCAATATCATCAATCTTTTTTAATGGCCATGTTGCCCAGCCGATTTTGTTTGTCTCCATTAAATTGATTGTCTCTTGCAGCCATTGATTTGAATTTTCACCAGTCTCACCAAGCCATAATGGTACATTGTAATTATCTCTGATACTTAGAACCCATGAAATAGAACTTTGGTCTGTGTTATTCCAATATTTATGAAAACTATAAACAAGGTTACCATCCCAAGGCGGTGTTAAACCTGTAAAATTATTCGCATAATTATTTCCCTCAATAAAAACAATATGATTATTGTCTACTGTTCGAATTGCAACAGTTATATCTTTGTATAATTTAAGCAGAGGGGCGTTATCAGAACCCAGATCCCAATTTGGCTCATTCAGCAAATCATAACCGCCAATCCATTCCTTGTTTGCATATCTTTCTGCAAGTTTTTTCCACAGGTTGATTGTAACTAATTTATTCTGCTCTGAATTCCATAAAAGAGGAATAGATGGATCGTAATCAGAAATTCCTTCGGCATTCTGCCCGCCGGGGGCTGCATGTAAATCAAGAATCAGGTAGATTTTATATTTTTCACACCAACTTAAAAGAGAGTCAATCCTGGCAAAACCTTCTTCAAAATAAGTCCCGTCATTATTTAAGTTTGTTAATTTATTATAATGCATTGGTAAACGAATGGAATTAAAACCCCATTCTGCAAGTTGCATGATATCAATTTCTCTGATGTGACTGTCATGATAAAGTTTGTAAAGTTGGGCTGTTTTTTCTTCTCCTACAAGCAATTTAATTTTATTTCTGAATTCGTGTTCTGAATTTGCGAAACCGGATGTTTTAAACATGTAGCCTTCCTGAAGCATCCAACCACCAAAACCAATTCCACGTAAAATTATTTGTGTGCCGGTTTCATCAACAATTTTCTTCCCGCTTGTTTTCAAAAATCCTTCTGCAAAAACGAAAGACATTGAGCAAATAAAAATCAGTATAATTTGTTTTTTCATTTTTATTCCATAATTATTGAACAACTCAAAACAAATTTCAAGCCATCATAAAACTCAAATTAGCCAATAATTTCACCTTTATTCCCATAAAAAAAAGAAATGATTTCTTTATGCAAACATGGGAATTATTAAGTTAATAATTGCCATTATTAACTTAATAAGACGCCTTATTCATTTGTCATGCTGAACCTGACTGCCGTCAGGCAGGTTTTATTTCGGCATTGAAAAAACTCAACAAAAGAAGATTCTGAAACAAGCCTGTCTGCCGATAGGCAGGTTCAGAATGACAATGTTGTAAACTTTGCGTAAGCTGACTTAATAACTAATTGGGCTTAAGTTTATTTCAACCCCAATTCTCTGCACATTCTGTGGTAATTGGGCGGAGCTAAACCAAGTTTCGCAGCAGCTTCTGCATCCGATGCGGAATGATTTCTTACATACCTGAAATATTTTTCTCTGATTTTTTTTTCCACAGTTTTTAAAGGTTCGATATTCATCGGATCAGCAAAATAAACTGCATTGCTGTCCTTTATCTGATTTCTTCCCCTTCTAATCAGTGCAAAATCAAGATCTTCTTTTGAAATATGATTCCCGCAATTAAAAATTAACCTCTGAACAACGTTTTTTAATTCTCTTACATTTCCGGGCCAATTGTAACTATTCAGTTCATCCAAAACTTCTTTATCAATCGTAGGAATAACTTTTCCCATATCGAAACTATACACTTCGATGAAATGCTTTACTAAAACCTCAATATCGTCCACACGCTCTTTCAATGGTTTAATATATACGGGAACTACGTTCAAACGATAATACAAATCTTCCCTAAATCTTTTTTCCTCAACTTCTTTTTCCAAATCTTTATTCGTCGCCGCAAATATCCTAACGTTTACTTTAATACGTTTTGTCCTCCCGATTTTCTCTATCTCTCCGTCCTGAATTACTCTCAGCAATTTCACCTGTGCATTCAGTGGTAACTCAGCAACTTCATCAAGAAACAATGTACCATTATTTGCCAGTTCGAACAATCCTAGTTTCGCAACATTTGCACCGGTGAAAGCACCTTTTTCATAACCAAAAAGTTCACTTTCAATCAAATCAGCAGGAATACTTCCACAGTTGATCGGAACGAAGTTCTCAAATTTTCTTTTGCTTCGATAGTGAATATTATTTGCAACAAGCTCCTTGCCGGTTCCTGATGCGCCTGATATTAAAATATTGATTTCACTTTCAGCATATCTCTGTATATCGTTTTTTAATTTTTCCATTGATTCCGAAGCTGAAATAATCCGTTTGCTGAATAAAATGTCCTCGACATTTTTAATCAGTTTTAAATTTGAATTCCGCCTGTGTAATTCAAGTTTTCTTTTTTCATAAGCATTCAGAATACTCATTAAAAAATCTGTGGGTTGATAAATATACTCTTCAATATCACCGGGATATTTTGTGCAATACCAAAATGCACCGGCTTTTACAAGGCTTTTAGCAAAATTAAAATCAGAAATATTTATAGTAAGTTTTGTAATTACAATAATCTGAATTGTATCATCAACATCTTTAATTTTTCGAATTAATTCTTCGCCTCTCAATCCGCCGGCGATTTGATAATCCATGATAATAATATCAAAATTATCTTTTGCCCTAATAATTTCTATTGCGTCAGCACCATTCGAAACCACATCAATCAATTCAAGTTGATCTCCAAAAAGTCTGATTGTATTTTTGACGCGGTTTACATCAAAGTCTTCATCTTCAATTAATAAAATTTTAATTTTTTTCTCAGTAATCATTTTTTCCCTTAGTTGTTCTGTATGCTAATTTCAAAAGTACATCCCACTTCATTATTAAATGCGTCTATCACCCACCCGCATCTTTTAACTCCTATTTCATAAGCAATATAACAGCCGTATCCGGCATTTTGATTTTCTGCTGGTCTTGAAGTAATATTTTCGTAAAATAATTTTTTAATTCCATTTACATCTGCATTAAGCAATTCTTTCTCAATGCCTTTACCATTATCAGAAATCTTAATGACTGTCTTGTTTGATTCTTTATCGAATTTTGTTGAAATAGAAATGATGATTTTTTCAATTCCTGCATGGTCTATCGAATTTTGAATTAACGGCTCTAATATTTCCCAGACTACAAACTCATTAATATGCACTTCAGGAATATTCTCATCCAAATCCAATTTAAAACTAAATATTTCTGTATGAGAAGAAATTCTTAAAAAGATATGGTTGACCAAAAACTTTATTGTTTCATTAATATTTGTTTTAAATAATTGATTTCTAATTGTCTGCAAGGGAGGATCATACCACTTCATATCATAGATTACTCGGGAAATAAAATTTGAATACTTTTTTACTCTTTCTTTTATTTCTTCAAGATTCGATTCGGAAATTATTCTTAGATCCTCTTTAATAAATCCCATTATTTTTTCAGCTTTATGATGTGTATGATAAATTCTTTTAGTGAAAAGAGACTCTTTATCATGCATGATTTGTTCCGTGATGTGCTTTTCATTTTCTTCTAATAACTTCTGCTGATACGCATCCCGCTCTTTCACCGTGTATGAAGAAATGTAATACATCGCTAATAATCCCAGCACTATTAATGATAAATAAATGATTGTTGCTTCATCGTAACTTGCAACCACTTCATTTGTCATATTTGAAAAATCAGGCGTCTTTTTTATATACAGAACCCCTTGAAATTCTCCTTTAGGAATAAACGGGACAAAAATATGGAAAGTGTTTTTGCCGACAAGAAAGCTTTTTATTTCTTCATTCATCAGGATTTGATTTTTGATTTTTAGAAATTTCTGCTCTGCGTATTTATGATGAGTGACATAATTGGTTTGCAATTTTCTGTTTACCAAATAATCAAAAAGCGTCACTCCATCATCTATTGAATAAGCAGAATCATTCTGTACAACTACCAGACAAATATCTTCAACATTTTGCTGCAAAAGCTGCTGACTAAAAATTATATTGAAAGACTGAATGATTTTTTGCTTTTCTATTGAATCATGCGTTTTATTTACATCAATATTCTCGATAAGAAGCTCCAAAGAAGTTGCAGTTAAATTTGCCATATTTTCGGCTGCATATCGCTGATACCATTTTTGTGTTTCAAATAAAAAATTCTTTAAAGATGTTTTCTGTATGAATGAAAGAAAAAGCTGAAAAATAACCAATACAGCAAAAAGCACTGTTAAATGTCTGAACTCGAATCGGTATTTTTTTATATTTTCATAAATTTTTTGTTTTGACATTTTAATTGGTCTCAACTGTTTTTAATACTGATTTTATTCTGCTTAATGCCTCATCAACTGAAATCTCCTGTCTGATTGCTTTGTTGATAATCTGCGAAAAATAATCACTGATTTTTGTATAATTTTTCCATGACGGTCTATGCACGCCATACTTAAAAAGTTTTAAGAAAGAATTTAACTTCAGATTTCCGAGAACAAGAGTTGTATCTGAGTATAAATTTTTATTAATAGGTAAATATGCCCCTTCTTCAAACATAATTACCTGAGCTTCTTCAGAAGATGTATATTTAATAAATTCAAGAACCTCATTTATGTGAGGCGTATATTTCGAAATCATTAAATTCCAGCCACCGAAAACAAATCTTTTTTCAAAATTTTGTAAATGCGGCAGTTGCGTTTGCTTAATATATTTTTCCTTGCTTTTATCGTGCAAAATATTTTTATAATCTTTCAGAAAACTTGGCCAGCCTCTTACAAACATTCCGTCATTCTGCAGAAAAAAAGAATAACTTTCTCTTTCTTTGTAATTGACTACTTCTTTCGGTGTCAGTTCATATTTATTAACCAAATCAACAAGCAACCGGATTCCATGTTTTATATAGTCAGAACTTTTCTTCTCATCAAAGTTGTTGAACATTTCCGGCGACTGGCTAAGAAGCAATTCAGTAAAACTGCAAATTAACCCTTCATATGCATCAGCAGGAAATGAGTAATACTTTCCTTTCTGCGAATTAATACTTTTACCAATTGCAACGAACTCCTCCCACGTAATCGATGAATCCAATTTTTCTTTAACATCTGAATAATCTGGATATCGCTGCAACAAATCTTTGCGGTAATACATTATGCTGATATCCAAATATAAAGGGATTGCATATAAATGATTTTCGCTGTAGCATGACTGTAAAGCAAAAGTCAGATAATCGGAAAGATTTGTGGTATTAAAATATTTATCCAACGGAAGGCTCCATTTTGCAAAACGTTTAACCCAAATCAAATCAACCGCAAAGACATCAATCCGATCAGATTTGCTCCTCAGCGAGCGTGATAATAATTCTTTCCTTTCATTTGTGCTGAATTTTACAAATGGCAAATCAATCGGGACTACTCTAATTTTGCCCCTGTATTTAACATTGAAATTCTTAATTACTTTTGCATGTGCCTCTGAAATATTATCCGCAAAATATATTTGAACTTCATTGCTCTTTTCATTCATTGTGCTAACAGATATACTTAAATAGAAAATAATAATAGTAATAATTGGAACGGTACTTATTATAAAATAATATTTTTTATATAACTTTTTAATTACTGACACTAAAAACCTCTTTGGAATAATTCTTCATGGATTTATTAAAAATGGTAATACCAAATAGATTATAGTCATTATAATAATTATGCTGGCAAAATTCATGTAAATCCCGGTTTTTATCATGTCAGATATTTTTATTTTATTGCTTGAGAATATTATAGCATTTGGCGGAGTTCCAACCGGAAGCATAAATGCACAGCTCGCAGCTACTGTTGCAGGAATCACGAAAAGCAAAATGTTCTCATTCATTCCGGTAGCAATTGAAGCCACAATTGGAATAAATGTGGCAGTAGTTGCAAGATTGCTCGTTAATTCAGTTAATAGTATGATCGTAATTGATATTATGAAAACAATAAAATATGGTGGAAATAATTTTAATGGGATAAATAAATTTCCAAGCCATACAGCCAAACCGGATGTCTGAATTACGCTTGCAAGACTTAAACCTCCACCAAACAGAATAAGAATTCCCCACGAGATTTTCTGTGCATCACTCCATTCCAATATTTTTTCGTTCGCCTTACCGGATGGAATAATAAATAAAATAATTGCACCTAACATTGCTATTGTTGTGTCATTTATTCCTTCATAGATTTTGGAAAGAAATGGCTGGCTAATCCAACCGACAGCTACAAAAACAAAAAGGATAAAGACCTTAGTTTCAGCCTTTGAAATGGGATTTATTTTGAACAAAGAAGATTTTTGATGTTCAATCAGTTTACTCTTTTCTGATTTATTTAAGAATAGAAATTTTATTATTAAATAAAGCGCAATAAATGCTGCTATTGAAAATGTCAATCCAACAATCATCCAATTCATAAAAGATATTTCAATGCTATAATGTTCCCGAAGAAATGCTGCTGTAAAAGCATTTGGCGGTGTACCAATTAAAGTAGCAATCCCACCAACATTTGCCGAATATGCCACCGATAATAAAAGTGCAACTTCGTATCTTTCATCAGTGCCTGCTTCTTCTGAAAGTTCACTTAAAATAGAAAGAGCCATTGGAAGCATAATTAAAACTGAAGCAGTATTGCTTATCCACATACTCAAAAATGCAGTAACAAACATGAAACTAAGTATAATTCTTTTCTTTGAATATCCTATTCTGTTGATTATCATAATGGCAAATCTGCGATGCAAGTTTACTTTTTCAATTGCCGCGGCAATGAAAAACCCGCCCATAAAAAGGAATACAAGTTCATTTGCATAAGGTGCAGTCGCCTGCTTAATTCCACCTATTTGAAATAACGGTATCAATACAATCGGAAGAAGTGCAGTGATTGTAATTGGTATTGTTTCTGTCATCCACAAAACTGCAAGAATAATTGTGAGATTTGATGTCCGCCACGCTTTTATCGACATTCCTTCCGGTGGTTGAAAAATAAAAAACATTACTGTAATTAAAACCAGAAGCGGAATTATTATTTTTTGTTTTTTATTCATCTTGGCGTTCTCAGTATTAATTAAATATTTTTTTATAAGTTTACTTACAAATTATTAATTTGCTTATTAAAAATTGCATGGATTTTTATGAAAAACATATTATTTATTTTTTGCTTCCTTAATTCATTTGTTTTTGCACAGACAAAATTTAATTATATAAACAGTCAGAACTTATTATTTACCGATAAAATTCTTAGTTCTGAAGAATATGAAGGAAGACTTTCCGGTTCAGCAGGATATAACAAAGCTTCAGATTTTGCAAGAACAATTATGGAAACAGGAGGATTGCAACCTGCTTTTGGAAAGGAATTCTATCAATATTTTAATGTTGAATACAATCAGATTTTCGAACCAAATATTTTGAATAGCTATTCCGATGATAGTAAAACTGTTTTTCATTTAGGTAAAGATTACGTTTATCGTGGGTTTACAGGTTCAGCAGATTTCAAACTTCCGACAGCATTTGTAGGATACGGTATTTCACAACCCGAAATTGGATATGATGATTATAAAAATATAGACGTTACCGATAAAGTTGTAATTGCATTCAAATATAATCCAAAATGGAAAATTGAAAACGAGAACTGGACAGATGGATCGCCACGTAATAAAGCAAGAATGGCTTTTGAACACGGAGCAAAAGGAATACTTTTTGTTTCAACACCAAATGAAGAAAATCCGCAAAAAACAATTGGCAGCATTCTCGATGGTGAAGGAGAACAGATGAATAATTTCCCTTCTCTGCATATTTCAATTGATGCAGCCAATATTTTCTTGAAAAATTCCGGATTTAATTTAAGTCAACTTCAAGGTAAAATTGACTTGACTCAAAAACCATTTTCAGTTAATCTAAAAACAGAAACGGAAATTTTTGTAAAAAATCTGTACGATAAAGAAACGCAGACACAAAACATAGCCGGAATATGGGAAGGAAATGATGCTTCGCTTAAAAACGAATATATTGTTGTAGGTGCACATCTTGATCACGTTGGCAAGCAAGGTAACATTTATTTCCCCGGTGCCAATGACAATGCATCCGGTTCATCTGTTGTTCTGAATATGATCAAAGCTTTTTCTGAAAACAATATAAAAACAAAGCGTTCTGTAATTTTTGTTTTGTTTGCAAGTGAAGAAATAGGTTTGTTCGGTTCAAAGTATTTTGTTCAGAATTTGCCTATGCCAAAAGAGAAAATTATTTGCATGATGAATTTTGACTGTGTTGGTTTTGGTGACAGTATACAAATCGGCGGCGGAAAATCTTCACCAAAATTATGGGAATTGATAAATGATGTTGATTCCCAAACAAGCAGAATGATGGTTAAAAACACTTGGAGTGGCGGCGGTGCTGATGCCGAACATTTTTATCAGGCAGGAATTCCAACGGCATATTTTGTAACAACAAACAGTTATACCCATTTACATTATATGACTGACACTTATGAAACTCTGAATCCAAAATTATTTGAAGCGGTTGCAAATCTTGGCTTGAATTCATTAATCAAAATTGCAAACGGAAGTTATGTGCGTGAAGAAGTAGTTAAAAAGTAATTTTAGTAGGGATTATTCTATTCCATTTTTGATACAAAAATGAATTTAGTAAAGTAATTTAGCAACTTGAATAACTGAGTTTTGCATTGGGAATTACTATAGTAAAAGAAAATTAATTTGGAAATAATTTTGTGTTAAATCTTTGGTTTGGGAAGTGTCAGGAAAAACTCGCTGCCTTCATTCAATTTGCTTTTTACCCAAATCTTACCGCCATTTTTTTCTACCAATTCTTTACATAATACTAATCCAAGTCCGGTACCTTTTTCTTTCTCAGTACCAATTTCTGAATGATGAACATCTATCCTGAATAATTTATCGAGATCATCAGCATGCATTCCAACACCGGTATCTTTTATGCAAATCTCTATTTGTGAATCATCATCCTTGCTCAATATCATTACTTCATCACCTTCTTTAGTAAATTTAATAGCATTTGATACTAAATTTCTTAGAATAGTAAAAACCATATTTGAATCAGCAAAAATTTCATGAATAGGATTTGTCCGATTTTTTAGTATAACACCTTTCTTTTTTGCGTTGTCATAAAATAAATCAACCACCTGCTGACTAATTTGATATAACACTAAATTTTCAGGATTATATTTCATTCGTCCTGTTTGGATTCGCGACCATTCAAGTAAATTCTCTAACAACGAATAGGTTTTTTTTGCAACATCATTCATATTAACAGCAAATTCACCAAGCTCGTCAATCGACATATCACTGTATTCATTTGCCATTACTTCCGAGTATCCCAGAAGTGCAGTAAAAGGACTTTTCAAATCATGAGCAACAATTGAAAAAAACTTGTCTTTGCTGGCAACCAATTCCCTCAACTCATCCGAATATTTTTTTAATTTTTCTTCATTTCTCTTTTTATCAATAGCCAAAGCAATTTGTTCAGATACGAAAACAAGAATATCTTTCTCTGTCTCACCATACGTTTTTTCATTATTATAATCTTGAAGAACAATTGCCCCGATTAAATTATCTTTAATTTTTAATCTCACGCCAAGCCAAATTTTACAGGGTTCACCAATTAATTCAGTTTCACCTTTTTCCCTAAGTTCTAAATCCTTTTCGGCATCAATCAAAGCATCAATATCATTTCTGATAATATATTTTGTCAATCCTCTTCCGGCTTTTTGCGGAGGTGGAGGCCCATCAATTTCATCAACAAAATATGGAAATGAAAGCATGTCATCTTCTTTATCATATAAAGCGATGAAGAAATTATTGGCAGGCATAAGAGTTTTAATTATCTCATGAATATTTTTGTATAAATCGCCGATATCATCAATTGTATTTACTAATTCCGAAATTTTATAAAGAGCTGACTGAATCAATTCTTGTTTTTTCCTTTTTGTAACATTCCTTATAGCTGCAACACGAACTTTTCTCCCTTTATAAATAATACTACTTGCTTCAATCTCTGCATAAAAAGTACTTTCATCCTTCCTGATTCCAACAACTTCATAAGGAGAATATATTTGATTTTTAACTTTTTGGGTTGAAAGGTTTTGATAATCATCTCTGATAATTTTTTTAATAACATCCTCGCCGATAAGCTCATCGAGTTCATAACCAGTCATTCTTAAAAACGCCGGATTAGCATCAAGCAGAATTCCGTTATCATGAATAACAACACCTTCAACAGTAACGTCGGACAAAGTTTTATATCTTTCTTCGCTTTCACGAAGTCTTTCTTCAAATCGCATTTGTTCAGTAATATCGCGTGTTATTCCGAATGTGCCTACAACTTCATTCCTGCTATCACGAATTGGCAATTTACTAGTTGAAACCCAAGTAACTTCTTTATTATCCCAAACTTCTTTTTCAATCATTGACAATTTAGGCTTGCCGGTTTTAATAACCTCTTGTTCATCTCGCAAAGCTTTTTCTGCATGTTCTTTTGAAAACAAATCGCTGTCAGTTTTACCAATAATGTCATCAGCAGATCTTAATCCAAATTTTCTAACGGTTGCATCATTAACGAGCATAAATCGTGAGTTTATATCCTTAAAATAAATATTGTCGGAAGAAGATTTCATTAATATTTCAAGAAACCTGCTCTCTTCCATTAATCTCTTCTCTAAATCTTTTTGATCTGAAATATCTTCAACAAATCCAAGTGCAAGGATTGGTTTACTTTCTTCATTCTTTAAAAGAGAAATTTTGATCCTTACCCAAATTAGATTCCCATTTTTTTTAATGTACCTTTTTTGAATGGAATAATTATTTATTTTCCCGATCTTTAAAAGTTTAAAAAGCTCACCATCCTTTTTTAAATCCTCTTCGTATGTCAAATCTTCTATGGCAAGATTTAATAAATCTACTTCATTATATCCCAATATTTTACAGAACTCGGCATTTGATTTTAATATTTTTCCCTTCAAATCAGTAACAACGATTCCAACCGCAGCGTTTTCATAGATGTTTTTTTGAATGCACTCGAATTTTTTCTCAATAAATTCTTTACTTATTTGTTGATTATTATCCATTAGAGTTCTTATATTTTATTTGTCTTTGCGAAAAATATACAATAAAAATAAATAAATAAACAATTTATTATGCAGTGAAATGTGAAAATAATTCAAATAAAATATTTTCTGATTTTAGTTTTTATTTCTGTAAGAATATTTAGCCAGGAATATAATGATTCAATAATTTCGTTAGAATCCTCTTTGCAACGGTTAGATGACCCTTCTAAAATTAGAGTCTTAAGTGATTTAAGCTGGTATTACAGAACATTAAATCCAGAAAAAAGTATTGAACTTGCAACACGTGGTCTAAAGATTGCAAGAGAAATTAATGATTCAAGAAACACAGCTACATTTTATAATATTATTGGGGTTACAAATAGTATAGTCGGAAATTATACTAACGCTCTCGAATATCATATTAAAGGATTGTTAATCCGACAAAAGAATAATGACAGTGCGGGAATTGCAGCATCATTAAACAACATCGGACTTGTTTACGAAAAGTTGGAAGATTTTAACAAAGCTCTCGAATATTATAAAAGATCTTATACTATAAAAAAGGGGTTAAAGGATAAGCAGGCGATTTCCGTTAGTATGAATAATATTGGTTTTGCTTTACGGAAACTTGGTTTTCTTGACGAGTCTTTGAAATATTATCTGTCGGCATTAAAATTAAATTTAGAACTTCATGATAATATTGGTTTGTCACTTACGTACAGCAACTTGGGTTTGTTATACAGAGAAAAGAAATTATATCAAAGTGCATTGGATTATTCATTCCGTTCGTTAGAGCTACGGAAAGAATTGGACGACAATGCTGGCGTCGCTCTTCAATACCACATTATTGGATCAATTTATTTGCACACGAATAAATTTGATCTATCGATGTCATATTTTAACAAATCTTTATCTAAGGCAATGGAATTCAATTACAAGCCAATCATTCAGGACAATTATAAGGCAATTTCAACCGTTTACGAGCGAATTGATAATTTTAAACTTGCACTCGAATTTCAAAAAAAATTCCATTCTCTCCGTGATTCATTGCTGAGTGAAGAAAAGACAAAAAGGATAGTTGAGCTGCAAGAAGGATATGATACAAAAGAAAAAGAAATAAAAATCCAAAACCTCGAACTTGAAAAATTCAATCAGTTCAGAAATTACTCATTCTTTATTGCGTCGTTAATTTTAATATTCACTATCGTATTATTTATCAGATTTAGGATTTCGAGAAAACTATTAAAATCACTTAAAGAGAGTGAGATTTTTAACAGTGAATTAATCAATTATCTTCCATCTTATTTACTGATATTCGATAAAGATAAAATCATTTATTCTAATAAACTTGTGCAGAAAGTTTTTGGTTATGATCAGTCTGAATTCGAAAACTTAAATTATCTCGATTTTGTGGCTGATGAATACAAAGAATTAGTAAAGCAAAACCGAACCAAAAGATATCAGGGCAAGGAAATTCCACCTTATGAAATAGTTGGATTTACAAGAACCGGTGAGAGAAAAAATTTAATAGTGCGGGCTACAACAATTCCTTACAGAAATGTTAATGCAATACTTACTTTGCTAACTGATATAACCGATTTGAAAAACTACGAAAAGGAACTTGTCTTCGCAAAGGAAAGAGCTGAATATTCTGACAAGTTAAAATCAGAATTTCTTGCTCAGATTTCACACGAGATCCGGACACCACTTAATGTTATTTTGAGCTGGACAAGCATGCTTGAAAATGATTTGAAAGACAAACTTAACCCTGATATTAAAGACGTTTTCGAGATTATCCGCGAACAGGGAAAACGAACAATACGTACAATCGAATTAATATTAAACATGTCAGAAATGCAGCTTGGTTCATACGAACCAATTTTCAAAAAAACAGATTTAGAAAATGAAATTATTATCAAATTAATTGCTGATTCAAAAGTTGAGGCTTCAAAAAAAGGTTTAACTTTCTCATATAAAAAAATAACAGGGAATTCCATCCTGCTGATTGATGAATATTCAATTACTCAAAGCATAAAAAATATTCTTGAAAACGCAGTGAAATTCACAAAAGAAGGAAGCGTTGAAGTTTGTATCTTCCGTAATTCAAATAATGAATTATCGGTTTCTGTTAAAGACACAGGAATTGGAATTTCAGAAGAATATATACCAGATTTATTTAAACCATTCAGACAGGAACTGCAAGGTTACTCACGGTTATTTGAAGGAAACGGCTTAGGGCTCGCATTGACAAAAAAATTCCTTGAACTGAACAACGCCACGATAAAAGTTGAAAGCAAAAAGAATATTGGCTCCACATTCACTATCACATTCCTCAATTCATAACTCACCTTACGCAAAGTTTACAATAATGTCATTCTGAATCTGTTTCAGAATCTTCTTTGTCATTCTGAATCTGTTTCAGAATCTTCTTTGTCATTCTGAACTTGCATGACGGCAGTCAGATTCAGCATGACAAATGCGTATGGTGCCTTCATCATATTCAATTGGAATTATTTTTGTTTACGGTTTGTTATCAAATTAAAAGGATACAAAATGAGCTACAAAGAAAATTATGATTTTGATAGCTTAGGCGATGAGCATATCGGAACTTCCTTAGAAACGCCACTTCGAAATGATGCTTTCAGCCTTGATGACGAAACAAAAATTGAAATTATTGAAGATCTTTTTCAGCAGATAATGATAACACTTGGACTTGACTTAAACGATGATAGCCTCAAAGGCACACCGCACCGCGTTGCTAAAATGTATGTGCAGGAAATCTTTTCCGGATTAAAACCAGATAACAAACCGGTGGCAAGGGCATTCACCAATAATTATAAATATCAGGGAATGGTTGTCGAAAAAAACATTAACTTTTCATCAACATGCGAGCATCATTTTGTTCCTATTATTGGTCATGCTCATGTTGCATATATTCCTAATGGCAATGTAATTGGTTTATCCAAAATTAATCGGATTGTAAATTATTATGCAAAACGTCCGCAGGTTCAGGAAAGAATGACCAAGCAAATTCTGAATGAATTAAAATCAACATTGAATACCGATAATGTGGCTGTAGTTATTGAGGCAAAACATTTTTGCGTACATTCCAGAGGAATCGAAGATAACACAAGTACTACAACAACTTCTGAATTTTCAGGTAAGTTTTTGGACATTGAAACCAAGAAAGAGTTTATGGGCTATGTTGTTAATACCCTTACAAAACTTTAATTTGGTTTAGTAAAAAAAACAATTTGAGTTCATTTGAAAACTTTACAAAAAATTTCACGGCTTTTGGCTGTACCGTTTTTAATTATTGTTCGCGGTTATCAATTACTGATTTCACCGATGTTTCCATCAAGTTGCCGATACACTCCAACGTGCTCAAGTTATACTTTTGAAGCATTAACAAAATACGGTTTATTCAAAGGTGGTTGGCTGGGAATTAAAAGGATTTCACGCTGCCATCCCTGGGGCGGCAGCGGTTACGATCCTGTACCTTAACTTTTTTTCCTGGGTTTTTTCTTTGTTGGTGAATACTCTTCAACAATTTTCATACATTCTTCATAAGATATATCGTCTATCTTTGTGCCTTTTGGAATTCTTATATTTTTCATTCCTGATTTTATATATGCACCAAATCTCCCGTTCAAAATTTTGAGTTTTGGATCTTCGGCAAATGTTTTTACTGTTTTTTCTTTTTCTTTAATTTTCCCCTTTTCAATCAAATCAATTGCTTCATCAAATGAAATTGAATAAGGATCTAAATCTTTGGGAATTGAATAAAATTTTGAATCATGCCTTACATAAGGACCGAATCTCCCGATTGAAATAATAACATCATAATCTTCATACAAACCTAATTCTCTTGGCATTTTGAACAACTCCATCGCCTCTTCAAAGGAAATACTTTCTAATTTTTGTGTATTACGAAGTCCTGCATATTTTGGTTTTGTCTCTTCATCATCCGGATCAGAAATAACTGCAACAGGACCAAATCGTGCCATACGAACTGATACTTGTTTTCCGCTAACCGGATCTTTGCCTAATATTCTTTCGCCTGAAACTCTTTCAGATTTTTCTAATGTATGCTCAACTTGTTTATGGAATGGGAAATAAAATTCTGCAAGCATCTTGTGCCAATCAATTTTACCTTCAGCAACTTCATCTAATTCTTCTTCAACTTTTGCAGTGAACTGGAAATCAAGGATATTCGGGAAATAATTCAGCAAAAAGTCATTTACAAGCATTGCAATATCAGCCGGTATCAATTTCCCTTTGTCAGCTCCTGTAATTTCTGTCTTGATTTCTTCCTTTATCAAATTATTATGAAGAAAGATCACTTTGTATTCCCTTTCTTTTCCCTGTCTTTCGTCCTTATGTACATAACCTCTTTTTTGAATTGTAGAAATCGTTGGAGCATAAGTTGATGGTCTTCCGATTCCAAGTTCTTCTAATTTCTTTACTAAACTTGCCTCAGTATATCTTGCCGGAGGACGTGTATATCTTTGTGTTGCAGTAATTTCTTCATAAAACAATTCCTGTCCGTCTTTTAATGGGGGAATCAATTCACTCTCCTCGTCTCCATTTCCATTGTCTTCATCATGAGATTCAAGATATACTTTTAAAAATCCATCAAAAATAATCACTTCACCTTTTGCAATAAAAAACAAATCACTTTTTGAAACGGCAAGCTTTACTGTAGTCCGCTCAAGTTTTGCATCGCTCATCTGAGAAGCAATCGCTCTTTTCCAGATCAGTTGATATAATGATTTTTCATCCTTTGTTCCTTCAGCAGTCGCATTTTCAAAATAAGTTGGTCTTATTGCTTCGTGAGCTTCCTGTGCAGTTTGCGATTTTGTTTTATACTGTTGAGGATTTGAGTATTCTTTTCCATAATTATTAACAATTGTTTCTTTTGCGGTTTGAATCGCAAAATCAGAAAGATTAGTTGAATCAGTTCGCATGTAAGTAATTTGACCAGACTCATAAAGCTTTTGAGCGACAAGCATAGTTTTTGAAACAGAAAAACCGAGTTTCCTGCTTGCTTCCTGCTGCAAAGTTGAAGTAGTAAAAGGTGCCGGAGAAGTTTTTGTCGCTAACTTTTTTTCAAGGCTATCAACATTAAATTTTGATTCTTGACAAATTGAAAGAAAATCTTTTGCTTCTTTCTCTGTTGCAAATTTTTTAGATAATTCAGCTTTGAGCACTGATTTCCTGCCGGATTGCTCTTCAACAATAAAATTTCCTACAACTCTGAATTGCGGAAAAGGAACAAAAGCATCAATTTCTCTTTCACGCTCAACGATTAATCTAACAGCAACTGATTGAACACGTCCCGCAGAAAGTTTTGATTTAATTTTTCTCCAGAGGATAGGTGAAAGTTCAAAACCAACAAGTCTGTCAAGAATTCTTCGGGCTTGCTGTGCCTCAACTAAGTCAATGTCAATCTTTCTTGGATTTTCGATTGCTTTCAGAATTGCTTTCTTGGTAATTTCATTAAAAACAATTCGCTTTATTTTACTCTCAGGAATTTCCAGTTCATCTTTAATATGCCAAGAAATTGCTTCGCCTTCGCGGTCCTCATCAGTTGCAAGCCAAATAGTTTCGCTCTTTCCGGCCAATTTTTTAAGTTCCTTGACTACAGATTTCTTTTCATCGGGAACAATATACTTTGGCTTAAATTTATTATTTATATCAATTCCGCTGTTTTTCTTTTCCAAATCACGTATATGTCCAAAGCAAGATGTTACATGATAATCCTTTCCCAGGAATCCTTCTATTGTCTTCGATTTTGCTGGTGACTCAACAATTACTAAATTTTTAATATTTTCCATAATTCCTATTATTTTAAAATTCAAAAGCAAATAAAACTATTTTAACTTACAATGCAAAATTCGTTTTGTTTCTTATTTTTACAATAAAAATTGGAGAAATAAATTGGAAAGAAAAGATTTAGCACAAAAAATTTACTTTACGTCCCACATAACCGGAGAATTTTTACTGCGGTCAGGGAAAATTTCAAACGAGTACTTTGACAAATATTTGTTTGAATCCGATCCGAATTTACTATCTGAAATTTCATCACAATTGATTCCTCTTTTGCCAAAAGGGACTGAATTTCTTGCCGGTTTGGAAATGGGAGGAATTCCTTTGGCTACTGCAATTTCATTAAAGAACGGAATGCCGGCTCTTTTTGTAAGGAAAAAGGCGAAAGAATACGGAACAAGAAAATTAGCTGAAGGGAAAGAATTCTTTGGAAAAAATTTATGTATTATCGAAGATGTTGTTACTACTGGCGGGCAGATTATAGAAAGTGCAAATCAACTTAGAAAACTTGGAGCAAAAGTGGAGAATGTAATTTGTGTAATTGTCCGTGAGGATGCCGCATTTGAAAAACTACAATCAGCCGGATTAAAACTTACTCCGCTGTTTTCAATGAAGGAATTAAAAGAAGCAGCGAATGAATAATCTTTTTGATTTCTGCAAAGGATTGGGGACAGAAAGCAATCATCAGATATTGATTCATTCAAGTTTCAGTGCGATAAACAGGGCTTTTTCAATTTCTCCAGAAGAGACAATAATACAGTTGAAAAAACTTGTTTCGCCTGACTCCGGGTCAATAATATTCCCTGCATTTACTTATTGCTTCAAGAAATCTGACGGTACAAATGAAATTTTCGACAGATTAAACTCGCCTTCAAAAGTTGGATTCCTTTCAGAAGAATTCAGGAAATCATCCGGTGTTGTTCGGACTTCATCCCCGACACACTCATTTTCATTATGGGGAAAAATCATAAAAATAATTCCAGAGACTAATTCACCGGAATCACCATTGGGTGAAAACTCTGTCTGTCAATATCTCGTCAATCATCCCTCGAGTCATGTTTTGATGTTGAATACAGATTTTTCTTCATTCACTCTTGGGCATCATTATGAAATAATTTGCAAAGTTCCGTGGTTTAATTTTTCTCCGTGGGACTATATGAATGTCGAAGAATACGGTGTTTCAACTCAAGGTTTGCAAAAACTCAAAGAAATTCCCGGCTGTGCCAAGTCATTTGTTTCAATTGAGAAACATTTGCTAAACAAAAAATTGATTAACAAAATATTTTATAATTCTTTTTTTGCTTATTATTTCGACGTAAAATCTATCCATGAAGAATTAATTTATTTTTTCAGGAATAATTATTCAAGTCTTCTGTGCCGTGAAGGAGCTTGCAAAGCCTGCGATTCCAGAAGAATATTTATACAAAAGGAAGGAAAACATGAAAAACATTTGGATCATTTTTAGCCTTTTATTTTTGCTTAGCTGCTCTGTGTCTCCAATTTTTCATTCTGATAATACGATAAGGGATAACAGAATAAAATTTGAATCGCAGTTAAAGGAAAATATTGAACAGAATATTACTGCAGAATTATCTGATGCGAATACCGAAAAGTTTGAAAGCACTTTCTGGGCGATGGAATTGATGAACTACAGATCAAATCGAACTGACAGTGTTATTACGAAATCATTATCAGATTTTTCATCACTTTCTTCCTCGTTGCAAAGAGCATTTCTTGAAGTTATTTACACTCTTTATCCAAATGAATTCCAAACGGAAATAAAGAACATTCTGCCGGAATTAAAATCTCCTAAAAATTTTGCAATGGCAGCAAATTATTTAATTAGAAACGACACTTGTTTTTCATATTGTGAAGAATATCTTAACAAGTTCAATGATAAAAATGGGAACCCCATTTTTATTTCATTGGCGAATAGTCTGAATTTTCTGAAATTAAAAAAAACAATTCAAACTCCTCCTCTTCATGATTTATTATACCATAAGTTAAGTAAAGATTATTTCTACATTTATTCTTTTCAAAGAAAAAACAGAGATTACCGCGGAATTACAATTGTAAAAAACAAAGACAATAAATTCATACGAAACGAAGACGGCTCAATTTTTTATATAAAACATTTTGCAAGGTCAATCACAAATCTTCCGGGTTATATAACAAACGGCAACACTCCGCAAGGTGTTTTGTCTTTTCAGGGTTTTGCAAATTCAAAAAATGTTTTTATCGGTCCTACAACAAATTTGCAATTAGGATTACCATTTGAGTTTTCTGTCAAATCTTTTTTCGGGAACAATAATGAAAACAGTGAGTGGAAACTTGAATTATATAAAGATTTATTTCCCAAAAGTTGGAGAAACTACGCACCTGTTTCAGAAGCATATTATGCAGGAAAGGCTGGCAGGACGGAAATAATTGCGCATGGCTCAACGATTAATCCCGAGTTTTATGCTGATAAAACTTATTATCCTTACACTCCTTCGCAGGGATGTATGACTGCTTTGGAAAAATGGTCGGAAACAAACGGTGAGTTAATTGAAAGTGATCAGTTAAAATTTTGGGGGGCAGTAAAAAGTTGCAACTCAGAGAAGGGTTTTTTGTATCTGATTGAACTTGATGATAAAAATGCGGATGTTCGTTTTGAAGAGATAAGCAAATTTATTGACGAACTTTTCTGAATTATTTTATGCGGGACTAATTATTCATAAACAGAAAAAACTGAATATCCATAACATTTGTAATGCCTTTGGGGAATTGGAATAATTCTCCGGTTAGTTTGAAAAGTGAAAAGGAATCATTTGATTCAAGAAATTTTTCAGGATTCAATTTTGATTTTTTAATCAATAACTTCGAATCACTATCAATTAAAGCACCTGCATTTAGTGAATTGCCATCATCACCATCAGATGCCAGACTTAAAAATGCGGCTTTGTTTACTTGAGATATAAAATTCAGCATCAGCAATGACAGTTCATGATTTCGCCCGCCCTTCCCTTTTCCATGCACCTTTACAGTCGTTTCGCCACCTGATAAAACAAGATGAATTCCCTTTCCATTTTTCGTTTCATTGATAATTAACTTGTATTTTCTAATCAATTTCCTTGCTGCAATTTTAACATCACCGCAAATAAAATCATTTATAAAATGAACTTGTATATTATTTTTTAATGCAACACTTGCAGCTATATTTTGAAAACCTTTATTATCAAACAGAATAATATTTTCTGACACGCATTCCGGTTTGAATTCCTGCCAAATATTTTTTCGAAGTTTCATTTTTGCAGTTATACTTAAATCATTATATAAATTATATTTCACTAATATCTTTTTGACTTCATGATTACTTGGTTTCGATAACAAAGTTGGAGCAGAACCAATAGCAGAAATGGGATTACCAATTACATCTGAAATAATCAAAGTCACACATTTCGTTTTGATAAACTGAAGCAAACCTCCGCCTTTGATTTTTGAAAAATATTTTCGAAATGAATTAATCTCATTTATATCAGCACCGCGGCTAATTAATTCTTTCGTAATTTTTACTTTTTCTTTTAAACTGAATCCTTCTATTGGTAAAGGGAGAAGTGAAGAAGCCCCACCTGAGAGAAGGAAGAAAATAAGTTTATTCCTTTCTGTTCTTTTCAGAATTGAAATAATTTGTTTGGCTGCTTTAATCCCTTGATAATCAGGAATCGGATGACCGGCTTTGACAAACTTGATCCCAATCAAATTATCTTCAACTTTTTCTTTACTTACAATAAGTCCGCTTACTTTTTTATCGGGGAATAAATCCTGAAAAGCATCAGAAAATTTATGACTTGCTTTTCCAACACCCAAAATAATTATCTCGTCATAAGGTTCGATATTTAGTTTGTATATCTCACCGCTCAAATTTTTGACAGTAAGTATATTCCCTTTACGTATCAACTGCGAGTTTAATATTTTGTTTATAGAAACTTCAGGTATAGTTCCCTGAATGATTTTTTCTATAACATATTTGGGGTTAATCTGATTATTTCCAATCATATTTTATTCAAAGAAAAATTTTGTAATGCTACACAAAAAAACAAAGAAAATATTTAACCACTAAGTGTTTCTTCGTGTTCTCAGTGTCTTGTATGTTAAAAGTACAAAAAAGTTCTTTGAAATATTGAATAATAATAAAAATTAATTTTATCTATTTGAGATTTCGGCTATATGCTTCGGCTGTATTGGCAGATATACTAAGAGCACCCTTCGAAGTTGCGAAGTCAAACCATAATCTTTCTTCTTAGGAAAACTTTCAGATAACTTAAAAATTTCTTCTGCCAAATTCATTGCATCATTCCAAATCGGCATTTCCTTAAAACTTTTATACACTATACCTTTTCCTTTACCTATAACTCTTTATTTTCTTTACCGCACTCACTATTTTGGGTAGCAAAATAAACCTATGTTAGAATCCATAATTTATGCTAAAATATATTTCATTTTTTTTTGAGTCCGAGAATAAACCGTTAAAATATTCTGATGAAATTGAATTTGACTGCCAGATAATTTTCGCAAATATATCATGAAAGAATTGATAAGATAACTCAAAGCCAAAATCGGTATAATTATTTCGAAGACCGAATAAGAAGGGTTTGGACGGTAATGTATATTGATCATCAACAAGACCATCGCCTCCCTTTCTTATGTGTCTTAACCAAAGTTCTGATTTCAAACCGCGAAGGATTTTATATTCCAAAGAACCATAAATCATATCTGAATTATGCCCCATCCAATGTCCGAGTAAATAACCATGATTTGTGAATGTCTGCGTTGGAATATAATGACGATATACAAATGGGTTAATTCGTGTATATTCAACTGTAAGTTTTAGATTATCAATCGGAAGATCTACAACAGAAGCACCCAGAGAAAATGCAATTTGATTTCTTTGTCTCTTTGAATCAAACATATTAGATAAAGCAATTTCATCAATAATTAAAGATGCATATAAGTGAGTATTTTTAATATTATTCCGGGAACTAATTCCAAAGAAGAACTGTGAATTTGCACCGGCACTGTTATTTTTTCTGCTTAAATAATGATCTGCCGCACGGAAAAACATTAGCGGAAACATATATGCAAATTCAAGGCGATCGGAATAAACTACTGATTCACCAAGAGAAACAGAAATACCGGAATAAGGATAAATTGTTATTGTATGTGAAGCCAAATATTTTTCACGATACAGAATACGATCATAATTTGAACTTTTTCTATAAGACTGATAAATTTCATTACTGTCAACAACATCCGAACTTAACCAGGCATGGAAATAATTAAAACTAAGCCAATCGGCGGGATGAAGATCTAATCGTATAAGCGGAAAAGACGGGGCTTTATCGGACATAACAATCAATCCGCTTTTACCATAGCCCCAATTAATAAAGTCTTTTGCAGCAGTGATACTTCCCCACTTCCATGAATATGATATAGAGGTTCTTACTTCTGAATATTGAAAAGAATTACCTTCACTTAATGAACGGATGATACCTGTTGTCGGTGTAAATGATTTTGTAACATCAAGTTTATCACCCGATTCCGAATTGTCTCTGAAATCAAAACTAAACGAAACATTATCAGAAAGATAGCCATACAGTCTAACACCATTATAAAAATGTTTATAAGAACTGCCATCACGAGTACCGAATTTCAATCCAAAAATCGGGTCGAGATTTAGTCTGATTATATTATTCGAATATGTAAAAAGCCGGAAGTAGTTCTGTGACAAATCTAAATCAAATAATTTCGGTTGATTTGTTGAGTTGTTTATTTGTTTATTTGATAAAGGATTTGAGATTGGTTCGTCGCAATCTCCTGGCCCCGCCTTCGATTTTTCTGCGGCGGGTAAAAATGAAATATCATTAGAATACTTAGTACTAGGTTCGATGTTGTAATCTTGCATGTAGAATTTTAGTTCTTGTTTTTCAAGTTCGGTTAAATTCAACTTTGGATCTATTTTTAATTTTTCATTTATGATTTTTAATTGATCAAATACATATTCGCGCGAGAGGGGGCGAATTTCATCATTGAATTCAATCAGTCCTTTTTGAGCAAGTGAGCTAAGGAATGGATATATGTCCTTGTAGAGAGGTTCAGGAATTCCCTGAGAGAATACATTTGAGGCAATGAAAATAATGCTGAAAGTCAGAATAATTTTAGTTATTGTCTTCATGGTTTTCCTAAATATTATTAAATGGTGATGCAAAGATATAAAATAGAAAAGAAAAGATTTAACCACTAAGTTCATTAAGGATGCACTAAGTTCACGAAGGTTTCTGTTTCTCGCAAAGGTCGCGAAGTCGCAACGATAAATTTGTGTAAATCTGTTTGAATAAAATATATCACTCCTACGGAGTTTGATTTTTTATGTTAGGTTTTCTTTTCTACAAATATTTAACCACTACGTGGTTTATGTTAATTTTATATTTTCTTTACCACAAAG
>Ga0210044_10000928_pt1 | contig 44609 bp, 37 predicted proteins | sample CryGey13umfilter_2_FD_183959 | JGI IMG/M metagenome (GOLD analysis project Ga0210044, IMG submission 183959) | Groundwater microbial communities from aquifer in Utah, USA - Crystal Geyser 4/9/14 3 um filter (SPAdes) (version 2) | ecosystem: Environmental > Aquatic > Deep subsurface >... | reverse complement strand
CCGCCCCCATCGACACCACCTGCGACACCTTCGACACCGGCTGCGACACCGGCACCGGCACCGAGGCGCCGCTGCCGCTCCTCATCAAGGACTTCACGTGGGCGTGCACCAACCCCGACAACGACCCCGACACCCACGACGGCACCTGGACCTACTACGTCAAGACCGACTCTTGGGCCGAGGGCGGCGCTACCCTCGACATCAAGGAGACCGGCTCCACCAACGGCTGGAACGAGTCCCACGACCTCGGCCAGCTCGACTACGACCAGGCCGGCACCTGGGACTCTTGGGGCGCTACCTTCGACGAGGTCTCCACCACGGCCGCCATCAACAACGGCACCACCCTGTACCGCTGCGGCTACCACAGCAGCGACTCCCTCACCTGGATGGCCTCCGTCTACGACGCCACCAACGCCCTCGCTGACTGCGCGGTCCAGGGCCACAACGTGTCGGTCTTCGACGGCCAGGGCCCCGGCGGCGCCAACTGCTTCGGCGCGCGCTAAGCGTCTCGCAGCCTCGCTGCACAAGCACAAGGGGAGCGTCGATTCGGCGCTCCCCTTCGTGTATTAGGGCCGCGCCCTGCGCTCTACTAGCGTCCGCGCCCACGCGATCGCGGCGAGCATGCTGCTCGGATCGGCGATGCCCTGGCCGGCGATGTCGCGCGCGGTGCCGTGGTCGACGCTCGTGCGCAGGATGGGCAGGCCCACCGTCCAGTTGACGGCGCGCCCGGAGTCGACCGCCTTGAGGGGCGCGAGTCCTTGGTCGTGGTACATGGCGACGATGAGGTCGCGCTCGCCGTCGCCGTGGCGAAAGGCGGCCTCGGCGGAGACGGGGCCGACAACGTCGAGGCCGCGCGCGCGGGCCGCTTGCACCGCCGGGGCGATGATCTCCAGCTCCTCGGAGCCGAGCAGCCCGCCGTCGCCCGCGTGCGGGTTCAGGCCGCAGACCCACAAGCGCGGCTTAGGGATGCCGACCTGCTCGCGCAGCGCGCGATCGACGGTGTCGAGCGTGAAGGCGATGCGCTCAGCGGTGATCGCAGCGGGGACCTTCGCGAGGGGGAGGTGCGTGGTGACGAGCGCCACGCGGAAGCGACCGCCGACGAAGGCCATGAGCGGCCGCGCGCCGCAGAGCTCGCCGAGGAGCTCGGTGTGACCGACGAAGGGCACGCCCCGCGCCGCGATGGAGCCCTTGTCCACCGGGCCCGTGACGAGGGCCCCAGCGCGGTGAGCGAGCAGCTCGGCGACCGCGACCCGAATGGCAGACACCTCGACCGGTTCGTCGCCGCGCGGCTCCACGACCGGCACCACCTGCGAGGCCGCCAGCGCGTAGGCCTCGCCCATGGAGACCCGCGCGACGGGCAGCCCGATGGCCTGCGCCGCGCGCTCCACCGGCTCATAGGCGCCGACGAGCACCACGGGCGGGCACCGTCCCTGGGCGCGCAGCGCGTGAAGGGCCTTGCAGCTCACCTCGGGGCCGACGCCGAGCGGGTCGCCCGGCGTGAGCAGCAGCGCGGCGGGGCTCAATCGAGCAACACGCGCACCGCCGAACGCCGACGCGCCTGCTCATTCCACCGGGCCCGCTCCTCTTGGAGCTTCTCTTGGAAGATGGCCTCGCGAAGTCGGCCTTCTACCTGCTCAAGCGGGAGCACGCTCGCTGAGACGCGGGCGTCCACGCGCACGAGCAGCAGCACATCACCGAGGGCGACGGGCGCCGCGACCTGGTGCTCCGGGAGGTCCTTGACCGCCTCGGCGATGGCGGGCGACATCTCCGCCAGGGTGAGGCGCCCCATCTTGCCGCCACGGCCGAGCACGTCGCGCTCAGCCACGAGCGTGTCCCAGTCACCTTCGCCGGCGTTGAGCGAGGCGACCAGGGCCTCGGCCTCGGCGAGCGCGGCGTCGCGCGCCTCGGGCTCGGCGGGCACCTTGAGGCCAACCGCGGCGAGCTCGAGCTGATCAGGCTGGCCGATGTCGGAGACGCTGCGACGGTAGCGGTCTTTGATCTCGTCGTCGGTGATGGCGACGCGGGGCCGCAGCACCGACTCGTTGAACTTCATCTCGCGGAGCTGGTCCGTGAGCTGCTCGCGGTAGTCCGACCACGACACGCCCTGGCCCTCGACCGCCTGGCGAAAGACGCCTCGGTCCTCCATGTTGTTGTCCCGCGCGATCTGATCGACGGCGCGATCCACGTCCTCGGCCGACACCGCCAGCTCCAAGCGCGTGAGCTCTTGGCGCATGAGCGCGCGGTCGATGAGGCTGTCGAGGACCTCCTTCTCGGCGCCGGAGACGCACTCGTCCTTGCCGGCGGGGCAGCGCTGCTCAATATAGGCGCTCCCCATCTCGTAGACCTCGGACAGGGTGACGATGTCGTCGTTCACCACTGCCGCGATCCCGTCCACGATGACGGCGCGGGCGGGCACGCCCACGGCGAGCAGCAGGGCGAGGAGGCTACTCCTCTTCATTGTCATCGGCCGCTTCCAAGAGCTGGCCCGCGCCGAGCGGGGCGCCGCCGAGCGTGAGGCGACGGGCGGGCTTGATCTCGATGCCAGCGAGCTTGGCGTCGTCGATCGTGACCGTGTGGGTGCCCTTCACCTTGCCGACGTAGTCGTCGTACATCTGCTTGTAGCGGTCGCTCTTGACCTTGCGCAGCACTGAGCCCTTCATCTGCTCGAAGGAGCGCTCGACGCGCTCGCGGTGCGCCGCCGCTTGCACGATGTTGAAGCCACCACCCGCCTCGAAGACCGGGGAGATCTCACCGTCTTTGAGGGCGAAGGCGGTCTCGATGACCATGGGGTCCACGCCAGGCTTGCCCTCGGCGGACACGAAGCCGAGGTCGCCACCGCGGCGGCGGTAGGGGTCGTCCGAGTTCTCGGCCGCGAGGTCGCGGAAGCTCTCGGGGTTCGCGGCGATCTTCTTACGCAGCTCTTCGGCGAGGGCGCGCGCTTGATCGGCGGGGCGCTGCGCCGTGGTCTTGATGAAGATGCGCTTGACCTGCACCTTGGCGGGCACGACGAACTCGTCGGTGTGCGCGTTGAAGTAGGCCTCCAGCTCCTCGTTGGTGAAGTCGGCGTTGCGCACGCTGGCGTACACGTCCTGGCGGAGCAGCGTGTTGATCATGACCTTCTGGACCTTGGGGTCCCGGTCGATGTTGCGCGACTTGGCCTCGGCGTAGAGGAGCTTCTCGGTGACGAGCTCGTCCAGCACGGCGCGCTTCTCGGCGTCGGAGAGCTTGTCGCCCTCGGCGGGGGTGACGCGCTGCGCCGCCATCTCAAACTCCTTGGAGCCGATGGGGAAGCCCGCGACGGTGGCGATGATATCGCCAATGTCTTCGGTTGAAGCCGCAGAAGCACCTGCAGCGTTGTTGGTGACCGCCGCCTGACCGGGGGCGGGCTCGCCGCCACAGCCAGCCAGCGTGGCACAGAGCACCAAGGTCGCCAAGTACATCGTCGAGCTACGCATACGTCATTCCCCTCTTCGGTGGAGACCACCGTTGTGGCCGCTCCGTATCACACGTCCAACAACGCCGCCAACGCGCTCTGGCGCGCATCTTTCCTCGTTTTCCGTCGCGGTTCGTCAGCGTAGAACACCGTCGCTGGGGCGATGTGTTACTTCAGGCCGATGCTCATCGGACTGTTGTCGGTAGCTATTGCCTCCGAGCTCGTGATCGACGCCAAGGTGCCCGTGGACATCCACCACGCGGGGCAACCCGTCGCGCGCCTCGCTATGCCCGGCCGGGTTCACCTCGACTGGGAGCCCGGCGCCGTCACGCTCAGCTTCGACGTCGCTGGCGACCGCACCGAGCTGCCGATGGTCATCCCGCCTTCGGGGGCGCAGTGGGTCATCGTGGGCCGGTCCGGCATCACCACCACCGCGCCAGCCCCAAGCGCCACGCCCGTCATCGCCACCAGCGCGATGGTCGAGTTCCGCGTCTCCGGCAAGGGCGCCGCCCTGATCGTGCTGGACGGCGAGCGCCACGTCGTGGCGAGCGCCGAGCCGTGGACGATCGAGCTCTCGCCCGGCGGGCACACCGTCGGCGTCCGCACGGTGGACGGCAGCTACCAGTGGGCCCAAGGCACGCTCGACATCGTCGGCGGCGGGCCGCTCATCCTCCAGGTCTCCGAGGGACGGGTGCCCGAGCTCTCGGGCGACGCCGGCCACTGGCTCCCAAGCTCGCGCTAATGGGCGTACGCAGCGAGCCAGCGCGGTCTCGGTGGCGGCTCGGCGGGCGCTCTATTCGCTTTCGCATTGTGTCCGCCTTCGCCCTCGCCCTGACGGCGCTGCTCGCGGCGCAGGGCTTCTTGTTCTGGCAGAACCAGCTCATCAGCCAGTCGCTCACGCTCATGTCGCGCGGCTACCTGCCGCTCGCTAAGGTCACGAGCCAGCTTGAGCGCGACCACGACCGCCTCAAAGCGGGGTCCTCCCCCACGTCGGCCGCGCAGTCCTTGAGCGACAATGTGCAGATCGCGCTCGTGGTGTGCTCCAACGCCGAGCGCCGGGCGCCAACCCCGGAAGAGGTCGCGTTCATCCTACGGCTTCGCGAGGCCTACGTCGCTGTCGGCGCGCAGCTAGCCGAGCGCGCCACCAGCACCGACGTCGCCGCCACCGACGCGCGCATCGCCACGTCCATCGACCAGCTCGGGCGCCGCATCGACATGCGCATCCGCAACCTCACCCTGCTGACCGAGCTCGCGCAGACGCGCGCCACCAGCATCACCGGCGCGCTCGCGGCCCTCGCCCTCGCGGTCTCGGCGCTGCTCATCGGCGCCACCATCGTCGCGCTCTCGCCCATACAGCGGCTCACCGAGCAGGTGCAGCGCGTCGCCGCCGGCGACTACACCGGGCGCGTCGAGCTGCGCTCCGACGACGAGCTCGGCGTGCTCGCGCGCGAGTTCAACGCCATGGCCGAGGCCATCGCGCTGCGCGACCGCCGCTTGGTCGAGCGCGCCGACGAGCTCAACCGCTTGAGCCGCTACTTGAGCAGCGTGCTCGACAGCCTGAGCGACGCGCTCTTCGTCGTCGAGGGCGGCGTCGTCACCCTCGCGAACCCCGCCGCGCGCCAAGCCTGGGCGCTGGAGCTGGACGCACCGCCTCCCGAGCCGCTGGCGCCCATCGCCGCGGCCCCCGGCTTGCACGAGCTGGCGCGCGACGGCGCCCAGCACGAGGTCCGCGTCCACGCCTTCGGCGAGCGCGGCTACGTCATCGTCGCGAGCGACGTCACCGAGCGCCTGCGCGACCGGGAGCGCCTCGCGCGCTCCGAGCGCCTCGCCCTCGTCGGCCAGATGCTCGCGCAGATCACGCACGAGGTGCGCAACCCGCTCAACAGCCTCTCGCTCAACGCCGACCTGCTGCTGGACGACCTGCAGCTCCTCGACCCCGAGCGCAAGAGCGACGCGTGGGAGCTTCAGGCGCTCATCGCGCGCGAGATCGACCGGTTGACGCAGCTCACCGGCCACTACCTGGAGCTCGCCCGGCGCCCCCGCGCGCGCCTCGACGGCGCTGATCTCGCGGACGTGGTGCGGGACGTGGCGCGCCTCATGCGCCCGGAGCTGGAGCAGCGCGGCGCGACGCTAGATGTGACCCTCGACCCGCTAGAGCCGCAGCTCGTCGACGGCAACCAGCTCCGCCAGGCCGTGCTCAACGTGCTGCGCAACGCCACCGAAGCGGGCGCACAGCACCTGCACCTGCGCCTGCGCGTCGCCGGAGACGAGGCGATCGTCGAGCTACAGGACGACGGCGGCGGCATGGACGCGACCATCATCGAGCGCGCCCTCGACCCCTTCTACACGACCAAAGCGACCGGTTCGGGGCTCGGCCTCGCAATCACCCGTCAGATCCTGGATGATCACGGCGGCGCGCTCCGCATCGACTCCGCGCTCGGCGTCGGCACCCGGCTCCAGCTCGCCCTCCCCCTCCGCCCTGTCCCTCCCGAGGCCCAGTCATGACCCACACGCTCTTGGTCGTCGACGACGACGACAGCAACCGCAGCACGCTCGACCGCCTGCTCCGCCGCGAGGGCTACCAAGTGCAGCAAGCGGCGTCGGGCCGCGAGGCGCTGGAGCTGTTTCGCGCGCACCCCGCCGACGTGGTGCTCACGGACCTGCAGATGCCGGGCATGAGCGGCCTCGATCTGCTGCGCGCGCTGCGCACCCTCGACCCTGACGTCGAGGTGCTCGTCATGACCGCGTACGGCACCGTAGAGACCGCCGTCGAGGCCATGAAGGACGGCGCCTACGACTTCATCGCCAAGCCCGTGCGCCGCCAAGATCTTGTCAGAACCGTCGCAAAAGCGGTTGAGAAGCAGACCCTGCGCGCCGAGATTCGCGGCCTGCGCGAGCAGCTCGGCGCCCCCGACACCGGCCGCTTGGTGGGACGTTCCTGCGCGTGGCGCGAGCTCTTGGACGAGGCGGAGCAGGTCGCCCCCTCCGACGCCACCATCCTGCTCACCGGCGAGTCTGGCACGGGCAAGGGGCGCTTGGCCAAGCTGCTGCACGCCATGAGCCGCCGCCGCGAGGGCCGCCTGGTCACGGTCAACTGCGCCGCGCTCCCCGAGGCGCTGCTGGAGTCCGAGCTCTTCGGCTACGAGCGCGGGGCGTTCACCGACGCCAAGCAGCGCAAAGAGGGGCGCTTCGACCTGGCCGCGGGCGGCACGCTCTTCTTGGACGAGATCACCGAGGTTCACGCCGCGGCGCAGGTCAAGCTGCTGCGCGTGCTCCAAGAGGGCGAGTACGAGCGCATCGGCGGCACCGAGACGCTTCGGGCCGACGTGCGTGTGATCGCGGCTTCCAACCGCGACATCGAGGCCGAGATCACCGCCGGGCGCTTCCGCCAGGATCTGTTCTACCGCCTCAACGTCATCCCGCTCCGCGTCCCGCCGCTGCGCGAGCGCGAAGAGGACGTGCCGCTGCTCGCGCAGCACTTCATGACGGCCTTCGCGACCAAGAACGGCAAGGAGCTCGCTGGCTTCTCACCCGAGGCGCTTGAGGCGCTGCAAGCCTGGCATTGGCCGGGCAACGTGCGAGAGCTGGAGAACGCCGTCGAGCGCGCCGTCGTGCTGTGCCGCTCGGAGGCGGTGGGCATCGACGACCTCCCGCTCGCGATTCGCCGCCACCGCGGCACCTCGCAGCGCTTGTCCTTCACCGTCGGCACGCCGCTCAAGGACGTCGAGCGCACCATGATTCAGGCCACGCTGCGCTCCGTGAACGGCGACAAAGCGCTCGCCGCCGCGCTGCTTGGCATCACCGCACGCACCATCTACCGACGCGAGGCCGAGTGGGCCGAAGAGGACGCGATCTAAGCCGCTACTGGCGGACGATGGTGGCGGTGCTCGCGAGCGTGTGCGCGAGCTCGACGCGCAGGACCGGCGACGCCGTGCGGTCGAAGGTGGCGACGCCCGCGCTGCCCTCGAGCCAAAGCGAGGGCGCGACCTGGTAGCGCGCCCCGCCGACGGCGCTGAGCGAGCCGGCCGTGTTGGCGCAGGCCTCGATGAACGGGCCCCAAGGCGTCATGGAGAGGCGCGCGCCGAGGCCGAAGTCCACCGACGCGGTGCCCGCGTCCACCCGCCCGACGACGCCGATCGGGCCGCGCTCAGCCCGCGCGGAGACGCCGAGGTCCAGCCCCGCCGCGCTCACCATGGAGCCAGCGGCGACGGTGCCGGTCCACTTGGCGGGGAGGGTGACGTCGCGCGTGCCGTCGGCGTAGAGCGGCGCGACGATGACCTGCTCGGGCTCGCGGGCGAGGGCGCGCTGGTGCGCGGTCCACGAGCGCCGGAGCTGCTCCATGGAGGCCTGCAGCGCCGGGTCGTGTGGCCAGCCCTTGGTGTCCGCGCCGGCGTCGTGCAGCGCGCCCCACGCTAGCTCCGCGAGGGGCGAGGCGGGGTAGGCCTGAATGAACTCGCGCCACGCGACGATGGCGTCATCGCCCTGCAGCTCGCGCTCGGCGAGCGCCCTCCACGCGGCCACGTCTCCGCCAGCGCTCACCTCGACCGGCACCTCGGCGCGCGCGGAGGCCGCCGAGAGGGTGAGCAGAGCGAAGAGGAGCGAACGAAGCACGAGACCCCACGAGTACCAGCGGTTTCGCTAACCCACTCGGGCCCGTGGAGTCGAGGGTGGTGTCACTCAGCTGTGCGACGGCGAAGCGCCAACATCCCGAGGAGGGCGAGCCAGCCGAGGCCCATCGAGCCCGAGCCGCTGTCGCAGCGGCAGCCGCCCTTCGCGATGATGACGTCCGTGTCGACGTTGGTGTCGATGACCTCCGCGCCGTCGTCGGCGGGGTCGAGCGGGTCGGTGCCCGCTGAGACCTCGGTGCCATCGGACACGCCGCCGCGGTCGGTGTCCCAGTCGGTCGGGTCGGTGTGGTAGGTGTTCACCTCGTCGCCGTCGGAGAGGCCGTCGTCGTCGGTGTCAGCGTTGAGCGGGTCCGTGAGGTGCGTGTGCACCTCGGCGCCGTCGAGCAGGCCGTCGCCGTCCGTGTCGGGGTTCGCGGGGTCGGTGCCGCGCGCGAGCTCGTCGGCGTCCAGCAGGCCGTCGCCGTCACCGTCGAGCGAGAGGTCATCCGACGGGTCGAGCGGGTCGGTGCCCGAGGTGACCTCGACGCCGTCGCCGACGCCGCCGCCGTCCGTGTCCACCACAAGCGGGTCGGTAGCGCGGGTGACCTCGTCGCCGTCGAGCAGGCCGTCGCCGTCCGTGTCCGCCACCAGCGGTTCGGTGCCGCGCGCGAGCTCGTCGCCGTCGAGCAGGCCGTCGCCGTCCGTGTCCGCCTTGAGCGGATCGGTGCCGTGCGTGTTGATCTCCGCGCCGTCGGTGAGGCCGTCGCCGTCGGTGTCGTCGACCAGCGGGTCGGTGCCGTAGGTGAGCACCTCCTCGCCGTCGGTCATGGTGTCGCCGTCGGTGTCGGGGTTGGTGGGGTCCGTGCCGAAGACGTAGGTCTCTTCGTCATCGGTGAGGCTGTCGCCGTCCGTGTCCGTGGTGTTCGCGACGTCGTCCGCGGGGTTGAGCGGGTCGGTGAGCGCCGAGAGCACCTCGACGCCGTCGCCCACGCCGCCGCCGTCGGTGTCCCGCAGGTTCGGGTCGGTGTTGTAGGTGTGGACCTCAGCGCCGTCCTTGAGGCCATCGCCGTCCGTGTCGGCCCGCAGCGGGTTCGTGCCCTCCGTGAGCTCGTCGCCGTCGATGAGGCCGTCGCCGTCCGTGTCCGCCACGAGCGGGTCGGTGTGGGTGGTGTTCACCTCCTCGCCGTCGACGATGCCGTCGCTGTCGGTGTCCGCCTTGCGCGGGTTCGTGCCGTAGGTGTTGACCTCCTCGCCATCCTTGAGGCCGTCCGCGTCCGTGTCCGCCACGAGCGGGTCGGTGCCGAGCGTGATCTCGTCGCCGTCCTGGAGGCCGTCCGCGTCCGTGTCGACGACGAGCGGGTTGGTGCCGTGCGTGTTGACCTCGGCGCCGTCCTTGAGGCCATCGCCGTCGGTGTCCGCCACGTTCGGGTTGGTCTCGCCAGCGTCCACCTTCCCGTTGTGGTTCGCGTCCTCGAGCCCGTCGAGCAGGCCATCGCCGTCGGTGTCCGCCTTGGTGAGGTCGGTGGTCGTCGACGGGTCGGTGTCCGGCGTCCAACCGGTGCCCGTGCCCGCGAAGCTGATGTTTGCGACGTCACTTTGGCCCGCAGCCACGCCCGTCGCGCGCCCGGCTTCGACGCCGTCGCTCAGGCCGTCGCCGTCCGTGTCCGCCACGAGGGGGTCCGCGCCGAGCGCCGCTTCTTCGCCGTCCGCGAGGCCGTCGTCGTCGGTGTCCGCGTCGAGGGGGTTGGTGCCCGCGGTGCGCTCTTGGCCGTCCGTCAGGCCGTCGTTGTCGGTGTCCGCGTCGCCGGGATCGGTGCCGTTGAGGGCCTCGTCATCGTCGGTGACGCCGTCGCCGTCCGTGTCGACGCCGACGACGATCGTGACGTTTGACGCCGCTGTTTGAACGGGTGCCGGCACCTGATCGTCGCGGAGCGAGGCGATGTTCGTCACGTCCCCAGTGGCCGTGTCGAGCACGTCCGCGGTGAAGGTGAGCACCACCGCCTCACCGGGCGCGAGGGTGGGGATCGTCCAGGTGAGCGTGGGCGACTGGAAGGAGGCGCGAACGCCCGCTGGCAGCGCGCCAAGCTGGATGTTGCCGAGGCGCGTCACGTCGACCGCGTCGGTGACGACGACGTTGGTGGCGCCGCCGAGCGCGTCGCCGGACTCTTTCACGGTGATGGTGTAGGTGACCGTGTCGCCGAGCCCCGCCGACGAGACGTCCGCCACCTTGGTCGAGGTGATGAGGTCGGGGCGCGCGGTGACGACGGTGACGGTCGCGTCGTCGATCGCCGGGGTGGCGAGGTCGTCGCTGAGCGTCTGGAGGGTGCCGAGCTCGGTAGCGGTGACGGTCGCCTGCGACGCGAGCTTCACGCCATCGGCCATGAGCGCGTCGAGCTCGACGCAGGCCTCGCCGGTGACGGTCTGCCCGACGGCGACGCCGCCCCAGGTGAAGCGCACGTCGGTGACCAGGTTGTCGATGACGCCGACGGGCGTGTACGCGAAGTTGCCGCTCCCATCGTCATAAGCGACCGCTGCGCCGCTAGAGACGACGCTGCTAGTGTCGAAGGAGGTGCCCTTGGGCAGCGGCAAGACCGCCGCGACGCCCGTGGCGTCAAAGGTGCCCTCGTTCGGGACGCTGAGGCCGTAGCAGAGCTGATCGCCGGGGCGAAGCGCGCCGCCGTTCACGTCGGTCGCCGTGAGCGAGGTGCCGAAGAAGGCGGGCCGCGAGACGGACACCGGCGCGAGGCCGGCCTTGGTGACGCGCGTGCTGCGGCCCGTCGTCTCGTCCGTGACGTCGTAGTAGATGTCGTTGAAGTACACGCCGGGGTTGACACCGCCGCCAACGGTGGCGTCGAAGGTGAGCGTGAGCGTGTCGCCGGCGCAGAGCTCGATGGGCAGCACCCACTCGCGGGCGCCGTTGTTCCACTGGGCGTTTCGAGTGCCCGACGCGGGGCAGCTCGGGCCCATCGTCCAGCTCGCGCTGTTGTTCACGTAGTTGAAGCCGTTCGGCAGCATGTCGCGCACGATGACGTCGGTGCCGATCTCGGTGATGCCGTTGCCGATGTTGTCGAGGGTGATGCTGTAGGTGACGGTGTCACCAGGCAGCACGGCGCTGGGGGACACGGTCTTGTTGGCGTCGATGACCGCGTAGCCCTGCAGGAGCGTGGTCGCCGCGGACTGAGCGCCCTGCGGGTACTCGGCGGAGGTCAGCGTGGCGGGGTTCGTGGTGAAGTCGTCGTTGACGTTCTGCGCGTTGAACACGCGCACGTCGAGGGTGGTGCTGCCGGATTGCCCCGGAGCGAGCGTACCAAGCGACCAGGTGCGCGTGGCGCCGCCGCCGGTGGGCGCGGGCGAGGCCCCCGTGAAGGTGACGTTGTTGGTGTCGACGACGTCGCGCAGCTGGACGTTGGTGAGCGGCACCGCGCCGAGGTTCGCGTAGTCGAGGGTGTAATGAATCGGGCTGCCGGGCTGCGCGTAGTCCGTGTCCGCCGTCTTGAGGACGTGCAAGCAGGAGCTCATCGAGCCCGCGCGCATGCCCATATAGGTCCACGCGTTGTCGCGGCCGGACTGGTCGCCCGAGCCATCGCCGGAGAAGGTGTCGCCGTAGACGTTAAAGCAGCCGTTGCTGTCGAACTGCCCAGGATCAGCCACGCGAAGCGCGACGCGCACGGTCTCCGTTTGGCCCACGCGGCGCTCGCCCATCGCGAAGCGCACGGCGTTGGTGCCCGTCGGCAGCGGGTTGGCGGGCGAGAGCGCCCAGCCCGCGTCCGTGGGAAGCCCGACGTTGGCGAGGGTGCCGTTAAAGGGCGTAGGATCGCCCTGCCCGATCTCGGAGCCATCGTACTGCACGCGCTCCCACGGACCGGTAGCGGCGGGGTCGCCCAAGCCGTAGAGCTGATTGCCGTTTTGAAGGCGATAGTCGTTCGTGTACCAGGTGTCCGGCCCCGCGACCGGAGAACCGTAACCGTAGGCCGTGTTGCCCTCGCCCTGCATCTGGCGGAAGTTGCTGTTTCGAACGCCAAAGGCGTAGGTCATCTGCTCGTCCCAACCGTTGTACACCACGTCGTTGTTGGTGTTGAACAGGTTGGTGCTGCCCTGCCGCGGCTGCGGGTTGAGCACGACGGAGCCGGTGTAGGCGGTGCGCACGTCGCGCGAGTAGAAGACGCCGACGTCGGCGTAGACCTGGGCGAGCGAGCCGTCCTCGCCGTTGGTGGTGCCGCGGGGACCGCGCCCGTCGGGCATGATGCCCGCGCGGTTGGGCGCGACCGGCCGCCAGGTGTCGCCGTCCTGGACGACGATGCCCGCGCCGACGACCTCGACGCCACCAGGCAGGTACATCGTTGTGTATCCGCCCGCCGACAGCGTCGCGCCGTCCGCGAGCGGCGTGGTATCGAGCTGCACATAGACGACATCACCCGCCTGCAGGCCCGCGCCACCGGGCAAGACGCCGTTCGCGCGGTCGAGCAGCATCTGCACGGTCTCGGGCGCGAAGTGGATGGACGGGTCCGAGCCGGGGACGTTGCGCGCTTGAGCGACGTGGGGCAGCAGCGCAATCAACGCGAGGGCAGACAGGACGGGGGGACGCGTCATAGACACTCCGAGAGCCTAGAAGGGGGGCTAAAGAATACACCAAGAGCCGGTGCCTTGAACGCGCGACACGACGCACGGGTGACACAATCGCGCCTCAGGGCTCGCGCGCCGCGACCCGCTGGGGCTACGATGCCGAGCATGTACAGCCCACCGCTCGCCGCCGTCCTCGCCGCGTTCGCCCTCGTCGCGACGCCCGCCTTCGCCCAAGACGCGCCCTTCGCCGAGCCCGGCTTGTTCGCCTTCGCCCCGCACGGCACCGCGACCGCCGACGGCGTGGACACCTACGTCCTGCACCTCATCGCGCGCGACCCGTCCGGGCAGCCGATGACGGGCCTCAAGCTCAAGCTCACCAGCTCGCGGGGAAAGGTGCGCGGCGTCACCGAGGTCAGCCCAGGCCTGTACGAGATCACCTGGGCGCCCGACGCCCTCGACGCGCCGACCACCGTCACGGTCACCGCGAGCGCCAAGACCCCCGCCAAGAAGCCGGTGCAAGCGTCGCTGCAGCTCGTCGCGACGCCCGGCGGCGCGGACGCGGTGCACCTGGTCGCGGAGCCCGCGAGCAGCGTCATCGGCGAGGTCGCGCAGGTCGCCCTGCGAGCGCGCGGCGCCACCGTGCTCGCGCGCGCCTCGCGGGGCAGCATCGGCCGCTGGGACCTGGGCAAGGCCAGCTACACGCCGGACACTGTCCCCTATCCCCACCTCGCGCTCATCACGGTGGCCTCCCCCGACGATCCGCTCCAGCACAACGACTTCCAGGTGATCCTGCGCGCGTCGCGCGTCGATTTCCCGGTCGCAGCGCCCGCCACCGCGCAGGTGAGCATCACCCTCGACGGCAAGACCTTCGGCCCCGTCACCGCCGACGCGTCCGGCCAAGCCAACGTGCCGCTCGAGATTCAGCCCGGAAAGCACGAAGCCAAGAAGGTGGTCGTCATCAACGGCACCACCACCTCCGAGCCCCTCGACCTCAAGATCCCGCCCTCGCGTCGCGTGCAGCTCATGCCCCTGCCAGCGTCGCTGCCCACGGGCCAAGCGCTGCCCGTTCGGTGGGTGGTGGTCAACGCGGATGGCACACCGGATGAGCGCGCTACCGCGACGCCGACCACGTCAGCGGGCACCCTGAGCGCCCCGAAGCACCTCGGCGGCGGCGTCTACGAGGCCACGCTCACCCTTCCGCGTGGCACTGAAGCGACGACGGTCGCGGTCGCGCTCCCCGGCGAGCAAGGCCAAGCCGACCAGCTCGACGTGAGCGCCTTCGACAAGGCGGTCGACCGCGTCGCCCTGCGCACCGTGCCCGAGGTCCTCGACACCTCCACCACCGAAGCGGCGCTCTACATCTACGTGCAAGGCCCCGGCGCGGCCGGCGTTCAAGCCGACGCCATCGACGTGCGCGCCGTGCACGCCACCCTGCTCAGCCCCCCCGGCCTCTCCGCCGAGGGCGTGTTCGGCGCGCGCGTCGCCCTCGACGCCGAGGCCGCGCCCTCCTTCGCCGCGAGCATCGCCCCGCCCTCCCTCGGCGAGCACGCCGCCACCCTCGTCCTCGACCCGCTCGCCGACCGCGTCGCCCCCGACGGCACCACGGTCATCGCCGTGCGCGTCGGCGCCATGGACGCCTGGGGCCGCCCCGTTTCGGGCGTGCCGATCAACCTGCGCGTGGACTCGGGCGACGGCGCCATCACCCCCGCCACCACCACCGGCGACGACGGCAGCGCCATCGTCGGCTACCGGGCCGGCACCCTCGCGGGGCTCGTCAGCCTCAGCGCCACCTCGGGCTCGCTCTCCACTGGCAGCGCGCTGCTCCAAGCGCCCGCTGGCGTCGACGGCCTCGCGCTCCCCTACGGCGGCACCAGCGCCAGCCGCGCCGCCGAGAGCACCTGGGAGCTGCTGCACCCGATCCTGCGCTTCGGCGACGACAGCGCGAGCTTGTGGGACGCGCCCGCGCCCGGGGACGCGCCCGTGGCGGGCGCGGCGCCCGACGCCGCGGTGGACGAGCCCAACAATGAGACAGTCACAACCGATGTAGTTGAGCCGGCGGAGTCCAAGCCACCGCGCGCCCCCTCGGCGATGGAGCCCACGCTGCGCGTCCACGGCGGCGTCGCCCTCGACAGCTACCACTTCAGCCAGACGCCGAGCGCCACGCCGGGTGAGCTCCTCCCGCAGAGCTACGAGGTGCAAGGCGCGCTCCCGGTCGGCTTCGAGCTAGGCCTGCGCGGCATGGTATCGGATAACATCGGTCTTGACGCCTCTTTTGGCCTCACCCACTACACAGCCACCGTCGCCGCCTTCGCCAACCAGGCCGTGCCCGACAGCCTCATCGCCGCGCGCCTGGACGCCCTCGGCCGCTACCCCATCCCCGTCGGCGCCGGCGCCGCCTTCGTCGGCGGCCGCCTCGGCCTGCACTACCGCGACATGCTCCTGCTCACCGGCTCCGTCGACGCCGGCCAGGTCGACCTTTGGTCGGTCATGCACCCCGCCCTCGCCCTCGGCGTCGACGCGGGCCTCGACCTGCCGTCCATGTACGTGGAGCTCGGCGGCGCGCTGGAGCTCGACCACGCCACCGCCCCCTACGGAGGCAGCTACCACCTGCTCGCGGGCTACGTCATCAGCGACGCGGCCTCCCTCGAGCTCGGCGTCGAGGGCATGTCGCGCTCCACGCAAGAGCAGGACGGCGACGTGGTCCTCGGCACCTTGAGCGACGGCAGCTTGGGTGTGCGGATCGGGGCGGCGTTCGCGTTTTAGCGCCGCGCGCCCAAGAGGATGGGGTCGAATCGAGCGGTCCCCCCAAGAGGATGGGGTCGAATCGAGCGGTCGGGGCGCTGAGCCGCAAACGGGCGAGTGAAAGTGGGCGTTGGTTCGTGCGCGCTTCCACCCGATCCGCGCTGAGTGCTCGATTCACCCCCATCCTGATCGGGTGGGTGCTCGATTCGTGCCGATCCTAATGCAGCATCTACGCTCCGGTCGCTCCGGCGTCACCGGACGGCCGACCGCGACGCCGCCATCTGTCGACAACTCCAGACGCCCACCAGCGTGAGGCGCGGCGCTTGGCGTGTACACTTGTGTACAATACGTCCACACCGGACATACCGGAGTCACTCGTGAACCGCGCTGCCGCCTCGCCCCCCCTCGAACGCCTCGCCGCGCCGCCGATCGTCGAGGTCGCCTGTGGTGTGGTCTTTGAGCCTCTGCGCGAGCTCGACCCCGTCGCCGCTGGACTGTTCTGGGGGCGTGTGCGCGATGAGTACCCCGAGCGCGCGCTGCTCCCTGCGATCACCAACGAGACCCGAACCATCACCATCGGTGCGCTCCCTCCCATGCGCACGATGCTGCTGTCCAGGTCCGGTGAGCAGCTCATTCAGCTGCAGAGCGACCGCTTCAACTACAACTGGCGCGCTATCGGGAGTGTGTACCCACGCTTCTCCTCGAACGAGGGCGTAGGCGCCCAGGCGCAGGCGCGATTCGAGCAGCTCTGCGCCTTCCTCGACGAAACATTTGGCTGCCACCCCGAGCCGTCCCATGTCGAGGTCGTCAAGGTGGACTTGCTCCGCTCCGATGAGCACTGGCAGGGTCTCCCCGACCTCTCGCAGCTCCTCCCACCGCTTGCACCGCTGCTCAGTGGCCGGAGCCTCAGCGCTCCCAACCTTAGCGTCCAGCTTCAAGACGAGTGGGCCGGCTGTGTCACCCACGTTCGCGTCCAGTCCCACCCCCTCCCGGACGCCACCGCCATCCGTCTGGAGACCGCCGCCCGCGCACCCGTGGGCGCCGAGGGGCTCGCCCACGCCTTTGCGCGAGCTAACGAGGCTGTCAATCAGGCCTTCGCCTGGCTCATCCCCAAGTCCGAGCGCGAACGTCGCTTTCAGGAGGAGCGCTCATGAGCGTCGCCCATGATGTGCACGAGGCCCCGTCGGGTCGCGCCCAGCCTCAGTGGCTGTCCTGGAGCACCGCGTTCACAGAGTCTCCGACACCAGATCCAGCGCCGCCCGTCTCCGAGCAGGCGCTGGCGGAGCTCGCTCAGACGGACCCTGAGAGACTAATAACGCTCATCGACACGAAACAACTGGAGCCATCGCTGCTGACCTTCGCCGCCGAAGCGCTGGGTCAGGTCGGGGCGTACCATCGTCCGCGCGCTATCCGCGTACTCACGTCACTGTTCCGCCACGACCGCGCCGTCGTCCGCGAAGGGGCCGTCTATGGACTCGGCGCCATCGCGGAGTTTGCCCCCACCGTGCGTGACTGCATCAAGCCGCTGCTCAACGAGGACCGAGAGCCCAGCCCCGGCGTTCGCCAAGCGGTACAAGACGTCCTCGACGACGACGAGCGTTAGGCCCGCTGTGCTCCTGCGAGTCCTCAAGCGCTACACCTCCGTAGAGGCGACCAACGGGCGGGAGTTCGCAGCGATCGAGCTGCTGGACCGCACCACTGGCCAGCCCGATCACCGCCTGTCCGTCTACCGCGTCGACGCAGCGCAGGTTCCGCAGGCGCTGTGCGAGCACAGCGTGAGCTTCCTCACGCCCCCAAAGCGCAGCGTGCGCGGCGTCAACGCCACCGATCTGCCTGGCTTTGAAGCCAAGCCGTCTCTCGGCAAGGGCCTCTTCGCGTTCACCAATCAGGCCCACCAGGAGCTGCACTTCGCGTGCGACGCCGACGTCCTCACCTTTGCGAACGCGCTCGTCGCCGACCTCGCGGCCCGGACGCACACCCTCACCAAAGCAGACATGATCGACGCCGTCGACGGCTCGCGACGGAGCCCACCGGGGCCATGTCATCGCCCGCCGCCTACCGCCCCCCCACCACCGGCTCCGGCGTGTGCACGAGCAGGCCGTTCCCGACCACCCACAAGCGCCCCTCGGCGTCGAAGCGGGCGCGCTCCACGCCGTCACGAGGCAGCGTCACCTGCACCTGACGCGGCGGGAACCCTGGTTGATTGAGCTGAAGGCTCGCCTCGGGCCAGAGGCGCACATAGCTGTGATCGACGGGCGAGATGGTCGTGGACAGGAGCGCGCTCGGCCACACGGAGGTCTCCTCCCACCAGCCCTGCTGCGTGGTGAGCACGTCGCCGCCGAGCACGCTCGCCATCCAGCCGTTCGTGGTGTACCAGCTCCGAAGCTGGGCGGAGGCCGTGACGTGACCGCCGCTGTTCACCGCCCCGAGGCCGTGGTAGCCGCCTGGTCGCAGGGTGATCGACGCGGTGCTGGACACGGGCGTGCGCACGTCCCAGTCGAGGTGATCGCTGGCGTCCACGCCGCGCCACAGGTTGCCCGCGCTGTCCTGCTCGTTCGCCGTGGCGGCGAGGAGGACGGGCTCACCGGCGGTTCGCACCCACGCGAGGCTGGTGATGGGGTCGGGCTCCGTGAAGCCGCCGGCGGTGGTCATGCGCCCGCTCCACAGCGGCGTGGTGCCGACGTCGCCGAGCAGCTGCACCCGCCCCTCGGCGCCGCCGACCGCGAGCCGCTCGCCGTCGGGGCTGATGGCGAGGGCGACCGCCTCGGCCTGGGTGAAGTCGAGGCCGCGATACCAGACGCCCGCCGCGTCTTGGGCGTAGACGGCCACCCGCTGGTCGTCAAGGTAGAGCATCGCCATGCGCCCGTCATCCGCGAAGGCGAGCTCGCGCACGCGCGGGTAGAGCGGCAGACCGGCGATCGCGACCTCGTCCCACTGGGTGGTGTCCGCGCGCAGGCGCGCGACGCCCTGGCCGCCTGGCGTGGCTGTGTCGAGGGCGACGAGGTCGTCGCCCAGCGCGACCAGCGTGTGAACCGTGTGGCCTGGGCGGGCCGCGGTGAGCGGCGCGAAGGTGGCGCCGTCGTCCGTCGACGTCTCCACGACGCTGTTGTTCTGCACCCGCGCGACGCGCTGGCCCACCTGCTGGTACACGACGTAGCCCGGCAGCGGGCTCGTCTCCCAGGCGCTGCTGCCCGCAGGCAGGCGAAGCTGCTCGGGGGTCAGCCCCGCCTCGACGAAGATCGAGCCTTGATCGCTGACAAAGCAGTCGTTCACCTCGGAGGCGGCGCCCACCACGTCAAAGCCCCCGCCGTTCCAGCGCAGCACGTCGGTGTCCTCGCGCACGAGCACCAGCGGCCCCGCGGCGACGCGGCAGGTGAAGACCCAGGTCGTCTCGCCCGGCAGCGGCGCGCTGCTCCAGCTCGCGCCGTCGTCGGCCGACCACCACATAGTGACGGCGCCGTCGTTTCTCGTGGCCCAGAGCGTGCCCTCGCCGTCCACCTGCAGCGCGCGCAGGTCGGAGGGCGCCACACCGTCAGGCAGGCCGACGGGCTCCGTGCGGGTGCCGCCGTCGAGCACGCGCACGACCCCCGTAGCGCCGAGTGAGTACACCTTCCCAGCGCCGTACACGAGCATGCCCGGAACGTCGCCTTCAAAGTGCCAAGTGCGGCCGAGGTCCTCGCTCACGTTGAGCGCGAGCCCATCCGCGCGCAACGCGTAGAGCACGGCGCCGTCCGTCGCGAGGCCATAGCGGGCCGGCGGCGCCGCGAAGGTGGCGTCCACGAAGTCGAGCGCGATGGGCCCGAGCGTGCCGGTGTCCGTGTCGGTGCCGGCCGTGTCCTGCGTGTCGGTGTCGGGCGCGGCCGGGTCGCAGGCGAGCGCGAGAGCGAGGAGCAGCATTCAAACCTCCGGGGTAGCGCGACCGAGGGCGGTCCGCGCGGACGAAGCTTGCATGACGGAGGGGCGGGGGCGCAAGGTGTTGGGGGGGACCGCGCGCCGAAACGGGTGGACACCGGGTGCGTGTTAGTTTACATATTCCTTCACGGCTCATTCATTTGGAAACTAGGAGCTGGGTGTGCTCGCTACCCGTATCGCCCGCGCTCGCGCCGCCGCGGGGCTCTCGCTGCGCGCCCTCGCGAACGCCACCGGCGTCTCCCACACGGCCGTCGCAAAGTTCGAAGCAGGCGAGCTAACGCCAGCTTCAGACACGCTCCTCGCGCTCGCGCGAGCGACCGGCGTTCGGGTGGAGTACTTCTTCCGGCCTGACACCGTCACGCTTGGCCAGCCTGAGTACCGGAAGCGCTCGCGCATGGGCGTCAAAGCGCTCGCGATCGTCGAGGCGGAGATCCTCGATCAGATCGAGCGCGTCATCGTGCTGCTCGGGTTCTTTCCCGAGGCGCCGGTGCCGCGCTTCACCGTGCCCAACGAGCTCCCCCCCGTGCACGCCCAGGACGACATCGAGCTCATCGCCACAGCGCTTCGGCGAGCGTGGGGGCTCGGCGACGACCCCATCGGCGACCTCATGGGCACGCTTGAGCAGCACGGGCTGTGGGTGTTCACGACGCCCGGAGACCCCAAAGGGCGCTTTGACGGCCTCGCAGCGCGCGTGAACAACATGCCCATCCTCGTCGTTGGCGAGGCGTGGCCCGGCGACCGCCAGCGCTTCACGCTCGCGCACGAGCTCGGCCATCTCGTGCTCCACCAGCACCTCCCCGAGGCCGTCGACGAGGAGCGCGCGTGCGATCGCTTCGCCGGGGCCTTCCTGGCACCTCGGCCAGCGGTCCTCACCGAGCTTGGCCGCACCCGCCACCGGCTAGAGGCGCGCGAGCTCTACCAGCTCAAGCACAGCTACGGCCTGTCCATGAGCTTGTGGGTGTTTCGCGCACAGAACGTCGGGGTCATCACGCCTGACACAGCCTCCACGCTCCATCGCACCTTCGGCGCGCGGGGCCGGCGGAGCGTCGAGCCAGGCGATCCCTACCCGTCCGAGGTGCCGACCCACGTCCGCCGCCTTGTGCTGCGCGCGCTCGCCGAGGACCTCATCGGCGAGTCCAAGGCCGCCGAGCTCGTCGGCGTCCCGCTCTCCGCCTTTCGTCAGTGGCGAGGCCTGACCGAGGGCGCGCGTGCTCCTGCTCATCCGTGACACCAACATCCTCCTCGACTGGGAGGAGGGGGGATGCTTGGAGGCGCTGTTTCGCCTCGACGCGACCCTCGCGGTGCCCGACGTGCTGCTCGTCGAGGAGCTCGCCGACCGCGCCCCAACGCTGCTCCCCAGCGACATGCGGACCGCCTACGCCGCCATGCGCGCCTCTGATCGGCGCCAGCCGTGGGTCGAGGTCGATGCGCAGCTCCATCGCTGGGGATTGCGGGCGTTGTAGGAGCGCCGCCGCCGCGATCACAACTGACACGACGCCTCGAACTCCGAGCGCTCCACCCGTCCCACCCATCAGGACGCGGTCGAATCGAGCGGCACCCCAACGAGGATCGGGTCGAATCGAGCGGTCCGGGCGCTGCGTCGCGAACGGGGCCTCGAAAACCAGCGTTTACTCGTGAGCACTTCGGCCGAATCCGCGCCGAGTGCTCGATTCACCCCCATCCTGATCGGGTGGGTGCTCGATTCATGCCGATCCTAATGCCCAGGCTCGGGCTCGACCGCCAGAGTGGCACGGGCGTGTCGTCGCCCTGGCGCGCGCCCTCGCGTCGAGTATCGCGGATACGAGCAAGGGCGCCGCTCCGCTCGCCTAGCCGAACAGCCCGCCTCGGAACTGGCCATTCTTAGCGCGGTACTGCCCGACATTTTGGTCCCAGCCGTTCTTTTGGCTCGCGAGCGCAGCCACGCCCGTAACGACAGTAGCAACAGCTAGAATTGAGCCCCATCCGGTGAACGGGCTTTGGGGAGGCGGCGACGCGCTCTGGGGCTGCGCCTTGGGCGCGCGGGTGAACCGAGGCGCGCTCTCATGTCGCGTCTTGCGCTCCTCCTCCACGCGAGCGAACGCCACACGCGCCCGCTCAGCGACTTCCGCAAGCTCGGAGTCGTACGTTGCTCGTAGCGCGGGATCGCGCAGCACCCGCCCCGCCTCGATGTGGAGCCGAAAGCGCTCAGCAGCCTCGGGGTCATCGGGGAAGAGATCGTAGTGACAGGTTCGAAGCTGAAGTCGAAACGCGCGGTTCACCTCATCAGCCGTAGCGGTTGAGGGGACTCCGAGAACGAGGTAGTGTGAACGCATGATAGCTCCTGTACGCAACAGTGATTTACACGACTGTATGATGTATACGCATACACCCACCGTCAACCCCCGCGTGAGCCCATGAGCCACTCGCTCGTCCCAGCAACCGACTATCCCCAGGTTGTCGGCCAGATTTTACGAAACGAACGAGAAGCAAAAGAGCGTTCTCAGACCGACATGGCCGCCACGCTTGGCCTCACCCAGTCGGCGTGGTCGCGGATCGAGCGCGGCCAGGCGCCGATCAACATCGAGCAGCTCGCGGTCGTGGCCCACAACCTCGGGACCACTCCTTCTGCCCTGCTTACCAAGGCAGACACCGTGGTCGCAGCCGCGCGCGAACGTGGCGTGCATGTCGCGGACAAGCGCGAAGCGGACCCCTTGGCCGTCGGGCTGGCCGTCATCGGGGTGGCGGCGCTTGGAGCGATCATCGCTACCGCGCTGAGCAAGCAGAAGTGACCCACCCAGTCCCCGAACGAGCGTTCGTGCGGACGCCTCGCCGCTGGCTGCCTCTCAAGTTCGACAACACGGAGCTGGAGCAGCTGTGCAGCACTGCCCGACTCCAAACCAAGCGACTCGGACAAAAAGGCGCCAAGAAGCTTCAACGACGCCTCGCAGACCTCATGGCCGTCGCCAACGTCCGGGCGCTCTTCGCCGGGCGCCCACACCCGCTCAAAGGTGACCGGGCTGGACAGTTTGCGGTCGACCTGGATGGGGCCGCTCGGCTTGTTTTTGAGCCGGCTGCCGAGCCCCCACCCGTCAACGAGGACGGGTCCATCGTCTGGCAGCACGTGACCTCGGTTCGCATCGTCTACATCGGGGACTACCATGACTGAGACCATCCCATTTCAGCCCGACTGGGTCTCCGCACCGGGCGGCACGATCGAAGACGTCATGGAGGAGCGCGGCTGGACGCAAGCGGAGCTCGCGGACCGCCTGGGCTTCACGCGAAAGCACGTCAACAAGCTCCTAAGCGGCGACGCGTCCATCACCCCCGACGCGGCGAGTCGCTTGGCCCGCGTCATGGGGTCGAGCGCGGACTTCTGGTTGGTACGAGAGGCCCAGTACCGCGCCGCGCTCGAGCGCGCGGACGCCATGGAGGCGCTCAAGGCGGACGCCGGCTGGCTCAAGGAGCTGCCCGTCGCGTGGATGGCCAAGCAGGGTCTCATCAAGCGACTGACGCACGCAGGCCAACAAGTCGCGGAGTGCCTGAGCTTCTTCGGGGTGGCCAGCGTACCGGCCTGGCGGAAGCAGTATGCGTCGCCGCTCGTCGCGTTCCGCTCGTCGAGCAAGTTCGAGAAGCACGCCGGAGCGGTGGCCGTCTGGCTCAGAGCGTGTGAGCGACAGGCCACGGCGATCCGCTGCGAGCCCTTCGACAAGCTCTCCTTCAAGAACGCGCTGCACGACGCGCACAAGCTGACACGCAGCGCGGAGCCCACTGACTTCGTCCCCGCGCTCGTGGAGATGTGCGCCCGAAGCGGCGTCGCGGTGCTCTTGGCCGGTCATCTCCTGCTTCACGGCAAGCGCCTGCAGTTCATCGAGGGACTCGGCGGGCTCGACGCCGAGAAGGAGCAAGAGGCCGACCACTTCTCGCGCGACCTCCTCATCCCGCCCGGCGCAGCCGCACGTCTCAAGCTGCTCGCCTCCGGGGGGCGAATCTCCAAGGCGACTATCGAGGGCTTCGCCCAAGAGATTGGCGTCGCGCCAGGCATCGTCGTCGGCCGGATGCAGAAGGAGGAGTGGCTCCCTTGGACTCACCACAACGACCTCAAGGTCCGCTACACGTGGGGGACTCAGGAGGCCTAGGTGAGCAGGTCACCCTCTCGACGCCCCGCCCCGGAGCGGCGCTCCAGGCACGCACCCGGTATTGCCGCTGGCGTCCTGCACCTCTTGGAGCAGTCCCTCACAGCGCAACGGCAGTCCACAAGCGGGTCGTAGCGACGCCCACCGGCGCAGAGGTTGTCGCCCTGGCTGGGATTCCCGCGGCCCCGACGGCCACCTCCACGTCCAACGGCGCCTCAGATTCGACCCCGATGTGATCGGGTGAGTGCTCGATTCGACCCCATTCTCATGTGGGAGGGGCGCTTTGCAGCGCCTAGCGCAACATCGCGCGCCAGCGTGGCTCGTTCTCCACGCACCGGACGGGCGCGCTGTGGGCGTCCTCGTCAGCACACAGCGTCGCGCTGTTATCCCCTGCTGACGCTGACATATCGAGCGCGTCCCAGGCCGCGAACTGCGCCGGGCAGACCGAGTCGCTGGCCTCACCGAGGCCGACGAAGCGCGACGCGGCGGTCTGGTAATCCGCGCTTCGGGTGAGCCACGTCGCTGGCGCTCCCGCTACGCTGTCGCACGGCGACGCCAGCATGACCACGCGCGCCACGGCGTGGAGCTTCCCCACCAGCGCCGCGTGCCCGCCGCCTTGGGAGTGCCCCGAGACCAGCACCTTGTCCCAGCGGATCGAGCGCTCCGCGTCGGGCTCGCGGTCGTCCAAGAAGGCGGCCCAGCCGCCGTCGGGGTCGCCGCTCGCGAGCGTGCGCAGCGCGGCGGCGACGCGCGCGTACACGCCCTCGTCCGGCGTGATGTCCGCGAGCTCGGGCGCAGCGTCGGTCTGCGGCACGCCCGTGAGCACGCTCAGGCGCGTGGGCTCGTAGCACGCGTCGCGGGCAAGGGCGCTCGGCGGGCAGAGCAGCCCGATCGCGCGCCCGCTGCGGTAGCTGACGCCGAGCGCGTGGAGCCCCTCGTCGCGCGCGACCGTGTAGAGGTTGTGGTTGGGGTCGCCAACCGGGCCGAGGGGGGCGCCGCCGCTGCCGTTGAGAAAGATCAGGAGCTCGGAGCGCGACGACAGCGCTGGCCGCAGCGCCACCTGATCGACCTCTGCGCCTGCGCCGCCGGCCGGTAGGCCAGTCTCGGCCGGCGTCAGCAGGAAGCAGTCGGCGACGCCTGGGCAGGCGCGAAGCGACGCGTTGGTGCCCGAGTCTACGCCACCAGCGGTGCCCTCGGTGCCCGTGTCCGGGGCCGTGTCGCCGGCCGAACCGCAGGCAGCGAGCAGCAGACCTGGCGAGAGCCGGAGAGCCTTGAGCCGCAGCGAATCACGGAGGGCCAACACCGCTACTTATCCCGGCGCACCAGCTCGCTGACCCGGCTGTCGTCCAAGTACACGTCAATCTCGTACATCGAAGCGGCCTTGTAGGCGGTCTTGCTGCCCGGCTCCCAGACGCGGACGTAGCCCTCGTCGTCCACCTCGAAGCGGTAGGTGAGCATCTCCGAGCGGGTGGCCGGGCGGCCGGTGAGGCGCTTGCGGTCGATGGGGTTGCCCCAGGACATGAAGACGCGGTCCTCGGTCCAGCCCTCGTGGACCGCGCCGGCGATGATCGCCTCGCGCATCTCGGCGTCGTACTTGTAGAAGCGGTCCCAGACGCCCTCGGACTTGAGCAGCGCGTCGCGCTCGTCCTGCGTCTTGTACTTGAGGTAGGCCTTGCGCAGGTCCTCGTTCATGTAGACGCGCAGCGCCATGTAGTGGTCGTGCTCGACCGGGGTCAGGCGCTTCATGGGGTTGCCACAGCCCGCGAAGAGCGAGACAGCGAGCAGCAGGAAGGCGGTTTGGCGCATGGGGCTCTCCAGGTCTTTGGCCGCCGCCTAACCGGGCGGGAGCGCGTGTGCGCGCGGGCGCAGCGCGTCGAGGCGGGGATCGACCAAGACCGCGTGCTGGCTCGGGATCCACCCGGCGACGCCCTCGGCCGTGTGGACCAGCAAGAAGTCGCCGAGCGCGCGGTCGACGCGGACCTCGGCGCCAGCGGGGAGCGTGCCGACCTCGGCCGCTTGCACCGCCGCGGCGTCGCGCAGGACCGCGTCGCCGTCGACCACCACCGCGGTCGGGTGCGCCCCCACCGCTTGGGCGCCCCAAATCGCGAGGCCCGCCGCGAGGGTGCCGAGGGCGCCGCTCACCGCCGGCCCCGCCCAGGCCTTGGAGCCGAGGGCTCGACGACGCCACACCCCAAACGATCCGCTCGCGAGGCCGATCAGCGCGAGGGCCATGAGCTCGCCGACGCTGAGCCAGGCGTGCCAGCCCACCGGGGGCCCGACCGGGTCCGGCGCGCCCGGCAGCTTGGAGCGCGCCACCGCGAGGTTGTGGGCGATGTCAGCGCTTCGAGGCCGAAGCAGCGCCGCGGTGCGCCACGCTGCGATGGCGCGGGGCAGGTCGCCCTGGCGGTAGTAGGCGACGCCGAGGTCGTAGTCGATGGCGGCAGAGCGCGGCGCCGGGGCGTCCGTCCACGCGCTGATCGCGCCGTCAAGGTGCCCCTGATCAAAGGCGTCCACCCCCGCCGAGAGGTCCTGCGCGCTGGCGACCGAGAGGCAGAACAAGCCGAACAGCGGGATCATGCCTCCTCCACCGTCACAAGGAGCTCGCCCGCCTGCGTCACGACGCGCTCGTCGAGGTCCCGACCGCCGAAGCGCGCGCGGGCCACCGACGCGAGCAGCTCGTCGAGGGCGACCGCCGTGGGCGTGCCCGGGCAGCGCTGCTTGGCCTCGCGCAAGATGTCCTCCAGGGCGGCGGCGCGGGCGTCCCCCGCTGAGGGCAAGGAAGCGAGCCGCTGAGCGAGGGTCGGCTTGGTGACGCGCTGGCGCTTGGCGCGCTCCTCCAGGAGCCGCTGAAGCACCGCGCGGACCACCACGCCGAGGCCGGGCAGCGCGAAGAGCACCGCGAGGCCAGCGAACCAGCCCCACCCCGGCAGCCACGCGCTGGAGCCGCCGCTGCGCCAAGGGTCGCGGATGTCCTCGGCCGCGCGGGCCTTGGGGCCACCGCCGCCGAGGAAGGCGAAGGACTCGACCTTGGCGTCACCCTCTCTTCCGGGTTGTACCTGCAAGGTCGCGCCTTCGATGCGCTTGGTGACGTAGGCGCCAGCGGTGGGCGAGAAGATCACGACGTCGACTGAGGGCAGCACGACCTCGCCCTCGCGGGTGGGCACCACGACGCGCTCGAAGCGGCCCTCGGCGCGGTAGGCGCCGTCGACGACCCGCGCGCCGACCGTGGGGCCGTTGTCGTAGACCTGGGCGCCGTCGAGGTCCGTGACGGGCGGCAGGCTGAAGCCCTCCAAGGTGCCGTCGCCGACGACCCGCACCGACCACACCACCGACTCGCCGACGGTGACGTCTGTCGAGCGTACGGAGCCCGTGAGCTCAAAGTCCCCGACCAAGCCCGAGAAGCCCTGAGGTGGTGTCGGGAGCGCGCGCGCGTTGAGCGGCGCGGCCTCGGAGGCCATCACCAGCGGCTCTGAGCGCGCGAACATGCCGAAGGGGTCGCGGAAGGGGTCCTGACGCGCGGTCTGCGCTGCGACGTCGACGCGCACCACCGCGGGCGTCTGGTCGAGGGCGCCCGTGCCCGTGACCACGAGCGGCACCCAGGTCTCGTCCACCTGAATCGCGCCGGCGGGATCGTCGATCACGCCCTCGCGACGCGGGTGATCGCCGTCGCGCGGCGGGGTGAGGCCCTCGAAGGTCGGCAGGTTCCACTGGCTGCGCAGGACGCGGCCGCGCGCGCGCACCTGGTAGTGGTAGACGACGACCTCGCCCTCCCACACCTGGTCGCGGTCGAAGCCGGCGTCGACGGCGATGCGCTCGGTCACCTCGGCCGCGCGGGCGCTCACCTGCAGCGTGAGCGCGGCGGTGGTGGCGTCGCCCGCGTCCGTGTGCACCTGCAGCGGACCCAGCTCGTAGCTGCCCTCTTGCAGGGCGGTGACGCGGTAGACGAAGTTGATCGTGCGCTGCACCACGAAGCGACCGTTCGCGATCTGCGTGTTGCGGCTGCTCTCGGTGCGCTCGAACTGGACGCGCAGCCCCGTAGGCGCCGTGAGCACGGGCGTGTCCTGCGGGTTCGCGTCGATGACGCTGACGCTGACCCAGGCGCTCTGCCCGACCTGCAGCTCGCGCACGTCACTGCGCAGCACGGCGTCCACCGCCCACGCGGGCAAGCAGGCCGTCAGCAGCGCCGACGCGAGGACGATCCGCTTCACCACGGCTTCTCTCCCTCCTGTCCCGTCACGCGAACGCGCGGGCGGCCCTCTTCCACGCCGTCGAGCATGCGCTGGGCCTGCGCCGCGGTCATGGCGCCGTCCTCGGCGGGCTCGCCCTGCGTCGCTGCGTCGCCTTGTTGGCTTGCGTCGCCGGGATCGCCCTGCTGGTCCCCCTGCTGGTCGAGCTGCGAGGGGGAAACGGTGTCGTCGCCTTGGCCCTCGCTCGGGTCCTTGGAGGGCTGGCCGTCGCCCTGCTGCTGGCCTGGATCGCCGTCTTTGGACTGCTCGCCGTCCTGTTTCTCGTCCTGGCTGCCCTCTTGCTGGTCGTCCTGGCCCTGCGTCTGATCCTGCTGCGAGCTGTCGTCGGAGGGCTTGGGCTCTTGGTCCGAGGCCTGCTGAGGCGAGCCGCCGCCCTGGCCCGACTGCTGTTGTTGCTGCTGCTGCTCCTGCTGCTTTTGGCGGCGCGCCGCGAGCTCTTGCGTGACGAGGTCCTGGTTCTGCTTGGCGCGCTCGTGGTTGGGGCGCGCCTGGAGCACCTGGTCGTAGAGCTGCAGCGAGCGCTCCAAGCGTCCGGCGCGGTAGTGCGCGTTGGCCGCGTTGTACTCGGCCTCAGCGCTGTCTCCACCCACGAGCCGGGCTTGGGTCTCATACGCGCGCGCGGCGCCGTCGAAGTCGCCCGCCCGGTAGCGCGCCGCGCCGAGCCGCCCGTACAAGCCAGCGTCCGAGGGGCTCTCAGCGACGAGCTCCTGAAAGAGCTGCTTGGCGAGCGCGTAGTCCCCCGAGCGGTAGGCGGCGTCCGCGCCCGCGAGGTCTTGGGCCGACGCTGGTGGCGAGACGCTCAAGCCAAAGGTGAGCGCGGCGATAGCGAGGCCACCGCGCAGGCGGGAGCGCCCCTCGCCGAGCCAGGCCGCCACGAGCCAGCAGCCGAGGCCAAAGCCGAGCGGCCACGGGAAGGAGGTGTTCCAGACCTCGCGCTGGAGGGTGCCGGTGACCGCGTCGTCGACGGTGCCGCGAAGCTGCCCGATCAACACGCGCATGTCCTCGTTCGAAGCGACGCTCTGCGCATAGGCTCCTCCGGTGATCCGCGCGACCTCGCGCAGCACGTCCGCGCTCGGGACGCTGATCACGGTTTGACCCTCGAACTGCATCCAGGTGCCATCGCGTTGCGGGATCGGCGCGCCCTCGACGCCGACGCCCATCGCCTCGACCACCACGCCGGCCTCGCGGGCCTCGCGGGCGGCCGCCAGCGCGTCATCGGCGCGGTGGACCTCGCCGTCCGAGAGCACGAGGATCGCCTTGCCCGCGGACTGATTGGCGGTGCTGAGCAGCTTGAGCGCCTCGCGGATCGCGGCGCCGAGCTCGCTGCCTTGGGCCTGGAAGGTGCGGGTGTCGAGCTCGCGCGCCAGCAGGCGCAGCGCGTCGTGGTCGTTGGTGAGCGGCATCCGCGGGAAGGCGCCGCCGGCGTAGACCACCAGGCCGACCCGATCGCCCTGCAGCAGGTCGATGAGGTCGTAGATCTCGCGGCGGGCGCGCTCCAGGCGCGAGGGGTCCACGTCGCGCGCGTCCATCGACTGAGAGAGGTCGACGACGAGCACCAGATCGACGCCGCGCTGCTCGATCTCGACGATGCGCTTGCCGAAGCGCGGCTCGGCGAGGGCGATGACGAAGGCGAAGAGGCCGAGCACCGCGAGCACGTCGCGGGCGACGCGGCGCAAGCGCACCGATCGCGGCAGGACCCGCTCCAGCAGGTCACCTCGGAGGCGTGCTGCGAGGCGGTTGTAGTGGTTGCGCGCGCCCCAGACCGCCGCCCCCGCCGCGAGGGCGACCAGCAGCGAGGCCCAGAGCCACGCGAGCTCGCCCCAGCTCATGGGCCCCTCCGCAGCCAGGTGGTGGAGAGCACGAGCTGCAGCAGCAGCAGCACGAAGCCCGGCGCGAGCAGCTCGCGGTAGAGCTCCTCGTGCTCGACGACCTCCTCGACCTCCGCCGGGGACTTCTCCAGCTCGTCGATGCGCGCGTAGATCTGCTGCAGCGAGCGCGTGTCCGTGGCGCGGAAGTACTGCCCGCCGGTGAGGTCCGCGATCTCGCGGAGGCTCGGCTCGTCGAGGCCGTCGGTGAGCTGGCGAAAGCCCGTCGCCGCGGCGCCCACGCCGATGGTGTAGACGCGGATGCCCAAGGCCGCCGCCATCTGCGCCGCCTTGTGGGGGGTGGGCTCGCCGGCGTTGTTGCGACCGTCCGTGAGCAGGATGATGATGCGGGAGGGTGCTTCGACCTGCTGAATGCGGCGCGCCGCCACGGCGATGGCGGAGCCGATGGCGGTGGCGTTGGGGCCCGCCATGCCGAGCTCGACCTGATCGAGCACGCGCACCACCGTGTCGTGGTCGAGGGTGAGCGGGACGTGCGTGTACGCCTCTTCGCCGAAGACCACCACGCCGATGCGGTCGTAGGGGCGCTCCTCGATGAAGTCCTTCATCACCCCCTTGGCGACCTCCAGGCGGTTCACCGGCATCAGCCCAGCGCTAAAGTCCTCGGCCTGCATGGAGCCTGAGGTGTCGACGGCGAGCAGGATGTCGAGGCCGTCGCTCTGCACGAGCACGTCGCGGTGGGTGATCTGCGGGCGGGCGAAGGCGATGACGCAGAGCAGCAGCCCGAGGATGCGCATGCCGTCCGGGAAGCGAGCGAACGTGAGCCGCACGGAGAAGCGACGCCCGCCCGGCAGCTCGTGCGGCACCGCGAGGCGGTTGCGGCCGGTGAGCCACGCCTGGGCGGGCAGCGCCAGCACCAGCGGCACGAGCGCGAAGGCCCACGGGTTCGCCCACTCGATCACGAGCTCTCCCAGCGCGCCGGGCGCGTCGCGTCGACGAAGGCGCGCAGGTCCGCGTCGAGCTCGTCAAAGACCTCGGCGTCCACGGCAGCCTCGGCGTACTTCACGCGGTCGGTGGCGCGCAGCAGGCGCTTGGCGCGCGGCACGTTGCCCTGCGGCAGGTGCTTGAGCGACTCCAGGTGCTGCAGCGACTCGGTGGTGGTCCAGCGCGCCGCCGGAAAGGCGAGGACCTCCTCGGCGTACTCGCGAAAGATGAGGCTCAAGGCGACGGCGAGGTCCATGGGCGAGAGCGACGCGTCGGACCGCGCGTTCTCCCAGGCCGTGAGCGCGCGCACGTCGGCGGGGGGCGGCGGCGGCGGCGGCGCGACGGTGCGCTCTCGGCGCCACCACACGACGAAGGCGCCGAGGAGCGCGACGGCGCCGCCGAGGGCGACGCCCCACATCACCGACGGCATGGCGCGAACCGCCCTTGGATCGCGAATATCCGCGAGCTCGCCCACCTTGGGTGGCTCCACGCCGAGGTCGATCCACAGCGGGTCCGAGCGCAGCTCGCCCGAGGCGTCGCCCGCCGACCAGGTGGCCTTGAGCGCGGGCACCTCGTAGGCGTTGGCGTCGCCGCTGAAGTGGTAGCGGCGGGTGACGACCTGGCGGTCGCCTAGCTGCTCCACGCGGCCCTCGCCCTGCTCGTCAAAGCGCAGGTCCTTCACCTCGGGCTCGGGCAGGTCCACGGTGGCGTCGCGCGGCGTGCTGCTCTGCACGACGAGCGTGCCGCCGCCGGTGGCGACCTTACCGTCGAGCCACACCGCGATGACGGGCTCACCGGGGTCCACCAAGCGAAGGTCGCCCTGAGCGCTGGGGCCAAACCAGCCGAACCACCACAGGACGCTGACGGCGACGAGCTTCCAGGTGATGCTGAGCACCACACCGCCCGCGAGCCACCTTCGCCAGCGCTGCCAGAGGGAGCGGATCATCGGCGGTGCCCCATCGCCTGAAAGTGCATGTGCAAGGCGTGGAAGGGGTCGTCCTCGGTGGAGATGGCCACAGCTCGCGCGCCGCAGCGCCGCAGCGCCTTGACCCGCTCGTCCACGTCCATCGGCTCGCTCCACACGGCGCCGTCGACGATGCGCGCGCGACCCGTCTCGGCGTCGATGATCTCCGTGAGGCCAAGCCCCGCGAGGCCCTCGTCGAGCGGATCGTGGACGAGGACGGCGTGAACTTGATGGCGGGCGGCGAGGGTGCGCAGGTCGCGCTCCCACTCGGGGGCGAGGAAGTCGCTCACCAGCACCACGACCGCGCGCCGACGCTGCACCTTGGCGAGGAACTGCAGGGCGGCGCCGATGTTGGTGCCGCGCCGCGAGCCCGAGGCCTGAAAGATCTCTTGGATGACGCGCCAGACGTGCCCGCGGGTGCGGCGGGGGGCGAGCCAGGTCTCGGGGGCGTCGGTGAAGGTGAGCAGGCCCACCTGATCGCGGGCGCGAATGCCGGCGTAGGCGATGCTGCCCGCGATGCGCGCGATCTGGAGCTTGCGATCGGTGCGGCCGTCGGTGCCGCCGCTGCCGACCTTGGTGGAGCCGGAGACGTCGACGACCAGCAGCACGGTGAGCTGCCGCTCCTCGCGAAAGACCTTCACAAAGGGGTGGCCCGTGCGCGCCGTGACGTTCCAGTCGATGTGCCGAGGCTCGTCGCCGGGCACGTACTCGCGCACCTCCTCGAACTCCATGCCCTGGCCGCGCACGGCGCTGCGCCAGTCACCGGCAAAGAGCGAGTCCACCCGGCGACCGGCGTGCACGTGCACACGGCGAAGCTCCGCGAGCTCTTCGGGCGTCAGGCGCGACAACTCAGGGCATCTCCACGGCGTCGAGGATGCGCTGGACGAGGTCGTCCGACGTGAGGCCGTCCGCCTCGGCCTCGTAGGTCGGCAGCACGCGGTGGCGCAGCACGTCCGGCGCGATGGCCTTCACGTCCTCGGGCAGGGCGTAGCCGCGGCCGTCCAAGAAGGCGTGCGCGCGGGCCGCCGCCGAGAGCGCGATGCTGGCGCGCGGCGAGGCGCCGACCGCGATGGTGCGGGCGAGCTTGGGCGAGACGGACTCGGGGTCGCGCGTGGCGCGCACGAGGTCGACGATGTAGCGCAGGAGCGGATCGGTGACGCGGATCGCGCGAACGGCGGCCCGGGCACGCTCCACATCGGGGATCGACAGCGCCCCGTGCAGCACCGGCGCCGGCTGCGAGGAGCGGGCGATGATCTCGAGCTCCTCCTCCAGGCTGGGGTAGCCCACCGAGAGCTTGAGCATGAAGCGGTCGACCTGCGCCTCGGGGAGCGGGTAGGTGCCCTCTTGCTCCAGCGGGTTCTGCGTCGCGAGCACCAAGAAGGGCGCGGGCAGCGGGTAGGTCTTCTCGCCCAGGGTGACCTGGCGCTCCTGCATGGCCTCCAACAGCGCCGCCTGCACCTTGGCGGGGGCGCGGTTGATCTCGTCGGCGAGCAGGATGTTCGCGAAGATCGGCCCGAGGTGCGTGGTGAACTCGCCGTCGCGCGGCTGGTAGACCTGCGTGCCGATGAGGTCGGCGGGCAGCAGGTCCGGGGTGAACTGCACGCGCGCGAAGCCCATCTGGAGCGCCTGAGCGAGGGCCTTGACCGCTGTGGTCTTGGCCAGACCGGGCACGCCCTCTAGCAAGACGTGGCCGTCGGCCAGCAGGCCAATGAGCAAGCGGTCGACCATGTACCGCTGCCCGACGAGCACGCGGCCCATCTCGGCGCGGACCTGCTCGAACAAGGGCGCTAGGCCCGCGATCTCTGCCTCGATCTGCTCGATGTCGGACAACCTTCCCTCCGAGGAGCTGCTCGCTGCGAGCGATCCTCCGAAGGGTCACCGCTGCAGCGCGTGGACTCTAGGGTAACGACGGCCCCCCGTGGGGGTCAGCCGCCAAACAATTTCTTCCAAAAGCCCTTCTCGTGAATCGCCGTGCCGTTGAGGGCGCTGAGCTGACGCAGCAGCTCCTCTTCTTCGGCGGAGAAAGACGTTGGGACCTTTACGGTGAGCTGGACGTGGTGGTCGCCCCGCTGGCCTGGGCGCTGCGGGTTCTCGATGCCCTTGCCGCCCATGCGGAAGACACGACCTGACGGCGTGCCCTTGGGCACGTCGAGGTGCTCTTCGCCGTGCACGGTGGGCACGGTGATGCGGCCGCCGAGCGCCATGACCGGGTAGGGCACCTCGATCGAGCACAGGGACTCAAAGCCATCGCGCTTGAAGAGCTCGTGCTCGTCCACGATCATGGTGACGAACAGGTTGCCCGAGGGCGCGCCGGCCTCGCCCGCTTCGCCCTTGCCCACGTGCCGAAGCTGCAAGCCGTTCCAAGATCCCGCTGGAACCTTGACGAGCAGCTTGCCTTCTTCGATCTCGTGGCCGGTGCCTCGGCAGGAGCCGCACTTGTCCTGCGGGCGGATGGACTTGCCTTGGCCGCGACAGGAGGGGCACACCGAGCGCATGCGCATGAAGCCCATCTGCTGCTCAACCTCGCCGTGTCCGGCGCAGGTGGAGCAGGTGACGGGCGAGGTGGATGGCTTGGTGCCCGTCCCGGCGCAGGTCTTGCAGCTGATGCGGCGAGGGATGTTGATCTCCTTCTCGCAGCCGTGCACGGCCTCCATAAAGCTGATCTTGAGCCGATACTCGAGATCCGCTCCAGGACGCGGCCCGCGCCGTCCACCGCCCCGCTGACCGCCCCGACCAAAGAGGTCGCCGAAGCCAAACAGGTCGCCGAAGGCGCTGAAGATGTCGCCCATGTCGTGAAAGTGCGGCTCAAAGCCGCGGCCCTTCAAGCCATCGTGACCGTATTGGTCGTAGATCTTTCGCTTTTGGTCGTCCGACAGCACCTCGTAGGCCTCGGAGCACTCCTTAAAGCGCGCCTCGGCCTGCGGATCACCGGGGTTTCGGTCGGGATGGCTGGCCATGGCCGCTTTGCGGTAGGCCTTCTTGATCGCGGTGGCGTCGGCGTCGCGGGCGACGTCGAGCACCTCGTAGTAATCACGGGGCACGAGGGGCTCCTTAGCTCCAAGAGGGGGGCCCAGCCGGGCCCCGGATCGGACTACGCGTCTTCGAACTCAGCGTCGATGACACCGTCGTCGCCCTTCGGAGGAGCGCCGCCGTCGGCGGGAGCGCCGCCCTGGCCCTGCGCCTGGTACATGATCTCGGCGAGCTTGTGGCTGGCCTTCTGCAGGCTCTCCACCGCGGCCTTGACGGTCGCGAGGTCGTCGGAGTTCTTGGCCTCGTTCGCGCTCTTGATGGCGGCCTCGAGGGCCTCCTTCTCGTTCGCGGGGAGCTTGTCGCCGTGCTCGCCGAGGGTCTTCTCCGTCTGGTAGACGAGCGAGTCGAGGTTGTTGCGGGCCTCGATGAGCTCGCGCTTCTCCTTGTCGGAGTCCTCGTTGTTCTTGGCCTCGTCGACCATGCGCTGCACGTCGGCGTCGGACAGGCCCGACTGCGCCTCGATGGTGATGTTGTGCTGCTTGCCGGTGCCCTTGTCCTTGGCCGAGACCGAGAGGATGCCGTTGGCGTCGATGTCGAAGCTGACCTCGATCTGGGGCACGCCGCGGGGGGCGGGCACGATGCCGTCCAAGCGGAAGTCGCCGATCAGCTTGTTGTCGCGGGCCATTTGGCGCTCGCCCTGAAACACGACCACGTCCACCGCCGACTGGTTGTCGGCCGCGGTGGAGAAGACCTCCTTCTTGGACGAGGGGATGGTGGTGTTGCGCGGGATGAGCACGGTCATGACGCCGCCGAGGGTCTCGAGGCCGAGGGAGAGCGGCGTGACGTCGAGGAGCAGCATGCTGGTGACGTCGCCCGAGAGCACGCCGGCCTGAATGGCGGCGCCGACGGCCACGACCTCGTCCGGGTTCACGGAGCGGTTCGGCTGCTTGCCGAAGAGCTCGGCGACCTTCTTCTGCACGAGCGGGATGCGCGTGGAGCCACCGACGAGGATGACCTCGTCGATCTGCGAGGTAGAGACGCCCGCGTCCTTGATAGCCGCGCGGCAGGGGCCGAGGGTGCGCTCGACGATCGGCTCAATCATGCGCTCGAACTCGGCGCGCTTGAGCGTGAGCTGGAGGTGCTTGGGGCCGGTGGCGTCCGCGGTGAGGAAGGGCAGGTTGATCTCAGCCTGCTGCGCGGTAGAGAGCTCGATCTTGGCCTTCTCCGCGGCGTCCTTGAGGCGCTGCAGGACGAGCTTGTCCTTGGAGATGTCGATGCCCGTGTCCTTCTTGAAGGCCGCCACGAGGAAGTCGATGAGGACGTGGTCGACGTCGTCGCCGCCGAGGTGGGTGTCGCCGTTGGTGGCCTTCACCTCGACGACGTCGTCACCGACCTCCAAGATCGAGATGTCGAAGGTGCCGCCGCCGAAGTCGTAGACGGCGATGATCTCGTCGTTCTTCTTGTTGAGGCCGTAGGCGAGCGCCGCCGCGGTGGGCTCGTTGATGATGCGCTTCACGTCGAGGCCAGCGATGCGGCCGGCGTCCTTGGTGGCCTGGCGCTGGGCGTCGTTGAAGTACGCGGGCACCGTGATGACGGCCTCGGTGACGGGCTGGCCGAGGTAAGCCTCCGCTTGGCGCTTGAGCTTCTGGAGCACCATCGCCGAGATCTCGGGGGCCGAGTAGTTCTTGCCCTGGATGCGAATGCGGCAGTCGCCGTTGTCCGCCTTCACGACCTCGTAGGGCAGGCGCTTGAGCTCGTTGGCCGAGTCGTCGAAGCGGCGGCCGATGAGGCGCTTGGCCGAGAAGACGGTGTTCTCGGGGTTGGTGATCGACTGGTTGCGGGCGACCTTGCCCACGAGGCGCTCACCGTCCTTGGCGAAGGCGACGACCGACGGGGTCGTGCGCTGGCCTTCTTCGTTCACGATGACAGTGGCCGTGTCGCCGTCCATGATCGCGACGACGGAGTTGGTCGTACCCAGGTCAATTCCGATGATCTTGCCCATGTTCGGTTCCTTCCGTGAAAAGTACAGGTTGTCCGCGGCCAGGCGACAGGAGTCACCGCGCTGGGGGCCGTTGCGGCGCGCAAGTTAAGCCCGCTCGGTCAGCCGTCAAGCCCGGGATGTGCTGTCACCCTCCGCTTGAGAAGACCTTAGGCACACGGACCCGAGCGTCCAGTGGGTGCTGGGGGCTTGACGGGTCCTCTGGCGTGACTACCGGTCGCGACCTCGACACAACACACCAACCCCTCCTGGAGGAACCAACACCATGGCTCAGTTCCGCCCCCTCTACGACCGCGTCCTCGTGAAGCGCCTCGCGAGCGAGACCAAGACCGCAGGCGGTCTCTTCATCCCCGAGTCCGCAAAGGAGAAGCCGCAGACCGCCGAGGTCATCGCGGTTGGCACCGGCCGACTCAACAAGAAGAACGAGCTCACCCCGCTCACGGTCAAGGCCGGCGACAAGGTGCTGTTCGGCAAGTACGCCGGCGACGAGCTCAAGCTCGACGGCGTTGAGCACATCATCCTTCGCGAGGAAGATATCCTCGCCATCGTGGAGTAAGAACGATCATGGCAAAGGAAGTCCACTTTCGTGAGAGCGCTCGCGGCGAAGTCCTCGCCGGCGTCAATCAGCTCGCCAACACCGTTCGCGTGACGCTCGGGCCCAAGGGCCGCAACGTCGTGCTCCAGAAGAGCTTCGGCTCGCCCACGATCACCAAGGACGGCGTCACCGTCGCCAAGGAGATCGAGCTCCCCAACAAGTTCCAGAACATGGGCGCGCAGATGGTGAAGGAGGTCGCCTCCAAGACCTCTGACGTCGCCGGCGATGGCACCACCACCGCCACCGTGCTGGCCCAGGCGATCTTCGCCCACGGGTCCAAGCTGGTGGCCGCTGGCGCCAACCCCATGGAGATCAAGCTCGGCCTCGACAAGGCGGTCGCCGCCATCGTCGCCAACCTCCAGGGTCAGGCGCAGAGCGTCAACGCCACGGACACCAAGTCCATCGCGCGCGTCGGCACCATCTCCGCCAACGGCGACGAAGAGGTCGGCAACATCCTCGCCGAGTGCCTCGCCAAGGTCGGCCTGGAAGGCGTCATCACCATCGAAGAGGCCAAGGCGCTCGAGACCACCTACGACATCGTCGAGGGCATGCAGTTCGATCGCGGCTACCTCTCCACCTACTTCGTGACGGACCAGGACCGCATGGAGACGGTGCTCGAGAACCCGTACATCCTCGTCCACGAGAAGAAGATCTCCCACATGAAGGAGCTCCTCCCCGTGCTCGAGAAGGTGGCCGAGTCCAAGCGCCCCCTCCTCATCATCGCTGAGGACGTGGACAGCGACGCCCTCGCCACCCTCGTGGTCAACAACCTGCGCAAGACCATGACCGTCTGCGCGGTCAAGGCTCCGGGCTTCGGCGACCGCCGCAAGGCCATGCTCGGCGACATCGCCACCCTCACCGGCGCCAACGCGGTGATGGAGGACCTCGGTGTTCAGCTCGACTCGATCGGCCTGAACGAGCTCGGCTCCTGCGATCGCGTCGTGGTGTCCAAGGACAACACGGTGATCAAGGGCGGCGCGGGCTCCAAGAAGGAGCTCAACGCTCGCGTCAAGCAGATCCGCGCGCAGATGGAGGACACCACCTCCGACTACGACCGCGAGAAGCTCGCTGAGCGCCTCGCCAAGCTGGTTGGCGGCGTGGCCGTCATCTACGTCGGCGCTGCGACCGAGATCGCCATGAAGGAGAAGAAGGACCGCGTGGACGACGCCCTCAACGCGACCCGTGCGGCCGCCGAAGAAGGCATCGTGGCGGGCGGCGGCGTCGCGCTCATCCGCGCGCAGTCTGCCCTCGACGGCCTCAAGCTCGACGGTGACGAGCGCTTCGGCGTCGACATCATCCGCTCGGCTTGCGAGGCGCCGCTGCGCATCATCGCCAGCAACGCCGGCACCGACCCCTCCATCGTCGTGCACCTCGTGCGCTCCGGCACCGGCCACTACGGCTGGAACGGCGCCACGGACACCTACGGCGACCTGGTGGAGATGGGCGTCATCGACCCGGTGAAGGTCACCCGCACCGCGCTGCAGAACGCAGCCTCGGTCGCTGGCATGCTCCTCACCACCGAGGCCATGATCGCCACCAAGGACGCGAGCAACGACGAAGAGTAAGCCTCTTCCGCGCGCAGCCAAGAGGCGTCCTTCGGGGCGCCTCTTTTGTTTGGCGCGTATTCGGCGGCCTGAGTCGTTTGCCGTAGGGCGCCTTCCGTGGTCACAACGGGAGACTTACGAGTGTTCTCGGCGTCGTGGCCATTCCCAGATAAGTCGGCCCGTCGTGGCTTGGACGACGGTCACGCCCCCCTCGGAGCGGAGCTGAGCCAGGGTCATGCCCGTAACTGTCGGGAGGATGTGCATCATCAAGTCCCCGTACAGACTCTCGAAGGCATCCATGGTGACGTTGTCGATGCGAACCACGCCCAAGGGAAGGGGCACGTCCTTGACGGTGCAAGTTGGAGTCCTATCCTCGGCCGCGAGCCTGAATATGAAGCCGTCTTCGCTTGGGCTTACGCTCACCCTCAGCGGCGCCTTTTCCATCCACACGGGGGTGGCACGCCGCTCGACGATGTTCAGCACCTTCTCAGCGAGGGCGTCATACTCGATGGTCTCTGCTCCTCGAAGCCCGAAGACTGCACCGAATCGCACGGCAACCTCGCCGAACGAACGCTCAAGGGAATGAAGGCTCGTGGGAAGGTCGGCCTTGGCTTTGGAAATGGCTGCTTTTATCTTTGCTACTGGTGTTTCGTCGGGGCAGACCACATCCAGGTAGCTCAGAACGCTATTGCCTCCAGGAGCGACCTCGGTGTACTCGGAGACCAGCGTGCCCGTCGCCTGCTCCGTGACGAAGCTCATGTCGATGTTGTGCCAGTCGATGCCTTCGACCTCACCTTCACCGTGCTCATGAAGGAAGGCATTGATACCGCGCGTTTCCTGCCTCGACTTCACTCTGTGGGCGGTAGCGTACATCAGGCCACTTCCTTGAGAACGCGGTGCCGCCTGGAAGTGTCCAAGGGCTCGTAGATGTGGTAGCGAGTCGTGCCTGTTTCGGCTCGTGCGATGATGGTTTTCGGCCCTGCCTTCCGAATCAGGACTTGTTCGTGGTCGTCGAGATTCATCCAGGCTTCGGTCATCTCCTCCAAGAGGCCTTCTTCTTCGGGGGCCTCATGGCCGCCGTTGAGCCACCTCATCCAGATGAGCCGCTTCTCCAGGCGTCGGTACGCGGTCATAAATTCACTCATGGGGACTCCATGCGGTGCGGGTGGCCTGGACGGCGCTGTTGAAGTCATCGAACCGGCAGGAAAGAGTGGATGGCGCCCCTCCCCCCCGAGCTCACGCGGCATCAGTGGGTGCGGGACGTCTTCCCAACGGTCAGGAGTGACCGACATCCCGCCTGACTCCGGCTGAACCATGCCATCGACGGCTACGGGAATGCCCTTGTTCGGTCAAACACCGAGTGTGGACAACGACGCTCCCAGCACTGGAAATCCGTCGTCGTCCACGCGCATCGGGCGGACGAGAGTGGTGGGCGGTTCTTTGTCCATCTGGACACCAGCATAACCCAATCATTCCGGATCCACGAAACGTGGGCGAGACCCCTTCACATCCGCCGCGTGACAGCGCGATCGGCTAGGGCCGCTCATCCCCCCCCTTACGGCCGGAGCCTTTCCCAGAGCGCGCCTACCCACTGCTGTGGCACCCGGTGATCGCCTTGGTATTCGCAGCGCTGCACGGGAAAGTTGGGCGGACAACCGTCGAAGGCCTCGCAGGCGTAGGTGTTGTCCGAAGCGGGCAGCGCGTGACTGAGGGCATCGCAGCTGTTGGTGGTCGCCACCAGCGCCACCGACTCGTCGACGCTGGCGAAGTTCGCGCCGAGCCCCGGAAGGTAGCGCCCCTCTGGCGGGACGTAGGTGTCGAGCGCCCCGTGCACCTGCACGAGCGCGTAGGGGCCTGCGGGGCACACGGCTGGCAGGGGGCGCAGCGCTGGACCCGCGATGGAGGCCACACCGGCGAGGCCTCCTTTGAGGCAGGCGTCCTCGCTGATCTGGGTTCCACCGATGGAATAGCCAATCCCCCAGAGCTGCTGCGCCGGGTAGCGCCGGCGAACCTCGGCCGTGACCGCCTGCAAATAGTCCAGGTCGTCGCGCGGCGGGGGGGTGGCGCGGCCGGTGGGGTGCCACTGCCCGTCGGCGGACACGGGCACGACCACCAGCGCGCCAGTCTCCGTGATGAGCCCCGTCAAGTCCGCGCGACACGGCCAGTCCTGCGCGGTGGGGATGGAGCCATTGCCAAATAGCAGCACCGCGTCGAGCGGCCCGCCCGTCCAACCGGTGGGTTCCACAGCATAGAAGTACCCATCGTCCACCATGATGGCGGGATCGCCGCAGTCCGACGGCGGGCAGCTCTCCCCCACCTCACCGTCGCAGTCGTGATCCACGTTCTCGCAGACCTCGGGAGCGCCGGGGAAGACGTCCGCGCGCAGGTCATCGCAGTCGCCGGGCCTGAGGGCGGCGTCGGGCGGCGCGGCGCAGGTTCGATGCGCTGCGTCTCCCCATAAGTCGCCGTCGACGTCGTCGTACCACAGCCCCGCGTTGACCGCGTCCTCGTCGATCGCGCCGTCGCAGTCGTCGTCGCGACCGTTGCAGAGCTCGTCGCGCCCTGGCCCCACCTGGGCGTTGGCGTCATCGCAGTCCCCGCCCCCACACGCGGCCGCGGCCACGCCATCGCCGTCGCCGTCACAGCTCGCTGGCCACGCGACGCGAACCGGCACCTCGATCGGCGACAACCCCGAAGCGACAACGATCAGCGCAGCGTCCTCGGTCAGACCGAGCGCCTGGTGGGGGTCCAGCCGCAGGCCGATCGTCGTCGCCCCCCAGGCTTCGAGACGCAGCGGTGTCTCGGCCCCCTCCAAGCTCAGCCACGCAGCCCCCGGCCCGCTCAGCTCGATCCGCTCCAACACGACCAGCGCGCCGCCGACCTCGCTGAGGGTCAGCCAAACAGCGGGGCCTTGAGCGTCCACGCCGCCCAGCGCGAGGTCCACGACCGCCGGCGACACCGTGAGCGCCGGCTCCGCCTCCGTCGCGACGTCGCTGTCCACCCCCGGTGCGTCGGTCGGCTCCACGCCTGGCGAGCACGCAGCGCTGAACAGGATTGCGACCAACCCCAACCGCAAGAGCACCTCCCACAGCGCACGATAGCGCCCCACACGCGAACCGGCTCGACATCGACGCCCGAGCCCAACAACCACGGGCCCCGCCGCACCGCTGCCGTTAGGCTGACCGGCTTGTGGTGTAACGCAATCGCCAGCCGCTGGCGGACGCCCAAAACTCGCGAAGGAGAGCCGATATGGAAGGATATGACGACTTCAACGGTGGCCCGAGCCGCCGCATCTCCCTGGGCACCGTCGGCGGGATGAGCATCCCCGGCCGCGAGATCCCGCTCTCCACCGGCGAGCACCTGCCGATGTACGACGTCAGCGGCCCCACCCACCAGCCCGGCGGCGAGCTGCCCAAGGGGCGCGCGCCGTGGGTCAAGGCCCGCAAGGAGCGCGGCGACACCAACTTCAGCCAGCTCCACTACGCGCGCAAGGGCATGATCACCGAGGAGATGCGCTTTGTGGCGCTCCGCGAGGGCGTCTCCGAGGAGTTCGTGCGCTCCGAGATCGCCGCCGGCCGCGCCATCATCCCCGCGAACATCTGCCACACCGAGCTCGAGCCGATGATCATCGGGCGGAACTTCCGCACCAAGATCAACGCCAACATCGGCAACTCGGCCACCCACTCCTCGATCGAGGAAGAGGTGGAGAAGCTCTCGTGGAGCCTCGCGTGGGGCGCCGACACCGTCATGGACCTGTCCACCGGCAAGGACATCCACCGCACCCGCGAGGGCATCGTGCGCAACAGCCCGGTGCCGATCGGCACCGTGCCGATCTACCAGGCGCTCGAGCGCGTCGATGGCCGCGTCGAGGACCTCAACCTGGAGATGTTCTTGCAGGTCTTGGAGGAGCAGGCGCAGCAGGGCGTCGACTACTTCACCATCCACTCGGGCGTGCTGCTCCGCTACGTGCCGCTCACCGCCAACCGCATCACCGGCATCGTGAGCCGCGGCGGCTCCATCATGGCGAAGTGGTGTCTGCACCACCACAAAGAGAACTTCTTGTACACGGGCTTCGAGCAGATCTGCGAGCTCATGAAGCGCTATGACATCGCGTTCTCCTTGGGCGACGGCCTGCGCCCCGGCTGCATCGCGGACGCCAATGACGAGGCCCAGTTCGGCGAGCTGCGCACCCTCGGCGAGCTCACCAAGATCGCGTGGGAGCACGACGTCCAGGTGATGATCGAGGGCCCCGGCCACGTTCCCGTCCACAAGATTCAAGAGAATATGGACGAGGAGCTCAAGCACTGCCACGAGGCGCCCTTCTACACGCTTGGGCCGCTGGTGACCGACATCGCGCCCGGCTACGACCACATCACCAGCGCCATCGGCGCGGCGATCATCGGCTCGCAGGGCTGCGCCATGCTCTGCTACGTCACGCCCAAGGAGCACCTCGGGCTCCCCGACCGCGAGGACGTGAAGCAGGGGCTCATCGCCTACCGCATCGCCGCCCACGCCTCGGACATCGCCAAGGGCATCAAGGGCGCGCAGGACCACGACGACGCGCTCTCCAAGGCGCGCTTCGAGTTCCGCTGGCAGGACCAGTTCAACCTGGCGCTCGATCCTGGCACCGCCCGCAGCTACCACGACGCCACCCTGCCCGCCGACGGCGCCAAGGTCGCGCACTTCTGCTCCATGTGCGGCCCGCGCTTCTGCTCGATGAAGATCACGCAGGAGGTCCGCGAGTACGCAGCCCGCGGCATGGCGGAGAAGTCGGACGAGTTCGCTCGCGTCGGCGGCGAGATCTACACGCCAGCGCCTGCCAAGTAGCGGCGCTCGCGCGCGCGTTCGTGGTCCGCTCCGCGTTCGCGAGGGGTGGACCATGTGGCTGCTGGTGTTCGTAACGGGGCCCCAGCCGTCCCACCAGAGCGCCGCGACAGCCCGTGGGGAGCGTACCGCCCCAACCAGGATCCGCTCTACGTCCCCATCCCCATCTTTCATCTCAAACCGAATCCGTTCGGCTCGTTCTCGGTTCGGCATGACCACAGCTTCAGCCACCATGCGTTCGAAGACCGACACCCTGGGGGCCTCCAATTGCACCGCACATGTGCCTCTACGCAGCGGTCTCCGTGAGGCGCTCATGAACCCAACGCCGTGACGGCTTCGCCCGCGTCGTCGTGGATGAGCAAGAGCGCTGGCTCCGCACCGACGGCACCCTCTTGACCGCCACCGCACCCACGCAACCGCGATGACGTGAAGGATTGCAGCGCAGCACCACACCCACTCGCTGTGAGGTGATGATGCGCGCTGTCCTGCCAACGTTGATCCTCGGGCTGCTCTCTTCCGGTTGTAGCGGGCAAAGCGCGCGCTGGGACGCGATCGACTGGTCGGTGGAGCGCGCCACGGCTGGCGCCTACAACGGCACGCTGCACTTCGAGGCCAAGGCCAAGGCGGGGCCGGTGGTGCTCGGCTCGGACAGCTGCGATCGCTTCGCGTGGCTGTGGCTCAGCGCCGAGGACACCGCGACGGGCTCGCTGTGGTGCGACTTCGGCGGCGACATCGGCGTGCTCACCGTCGCCCTGGACGGCGAGGCGGTCAGCCTGCCGCTCATCGGCGGCACGCTCAACGCGGACCTCAACGGCGAGCCCTTCCAGACCGACTGGAGCGGCGGCTTCACAGCCGAGGACGCCTTCTTTGGCGAGACCTCCGGAACCACAAAAGCGAACGGAGTCACCGTCGTCTTTGACGGGTGGTTCGAGGTGAGCCGCGTCGCGAACGCCGCGACGCCATAGCCGCGCCGCTACTCGCGGTGGCTCGCGCGAACATAGGCCGTGACGCGGGCTCGCCGCCATGAATCCACACCTCGTCGAAGAGGTCGGGACCGACGGTGCCGGGCTGCCCCGGATGGCGCTTCAACGCGCGATAACCGCCTCAAGATCGCCAACGACCTTCGTCGCGGTGCTCGTGGCCGCCGCCGCATCACCGCCCAACGGGCGCGATCCTCGTGAGACGAGGTAAGGCCACGTCGGCCGGTAGTGCGGCTTGAACGATCGCTTTCGAAAGGGTCTTGAATCGGCGTTTCGCCTATGATCTCGTCGGCGCATGGAAGCGGAACGC
>Ga0210044_10000927_pt1 | contig 44619 bp, 35 predicted proteins | sample CryGey13umfilter_2_FD_183959 | JGI IMG/M metagenome (GOLD analysis project Ga0210044, IMG submission 183959) | Groundwater microbial communities from aquifer in Utah, USA - Crystal Geyser 4/9/14 3 um filter (SPAdes) (version 2) | ecosystem: Environmental > Aquatic > Deep subsurface >... | reverse complement strand
ATAATAGGTAAAGGAATACTTGGTGGAACAGTTGGGCATCCTGGTACAGCTATTGGCTCTAATGGAATAATATTTATGTCGGTCATATTAAATTATCTTCTTTTTCTTGTATTAGTTGTTTTGCTAAGTTTTGAATGACTTGGTCTTGTATAAGTTTTATTAGGTCTATTTGAAGGAGAAGGGGAATAACTTCTCGGTGTTGGCCTTGTTGGTGTGTTGCGGTTGTAAGTTTTCCTTGGTTCTCGTCTTGGAGTTGGTTTATAAGTTCTAGGTTGTCTTTTAGTTTTAGGCTTATTATTTCTAACTCTTGGTCGATTATTATCCCTTATTTTCCTTGGATCGTTTTTTGTTTTTCTGGTTCTATCAATGTTTCTGGTTTTTGTAGGATAATTTTTATTATCTCTGTTTCTAACAGAACCTGGATTATTATTTCTGGTGCGGACATCTCTGTTTGTATATGTTTTTCCTCTTATACCTGAGTTGTTTCTTAATTTATAACCTGCATTATTTCTTTGTTTATATTTATTATATCCATAAAAATAACCATAGTTGTTGTAACCGTAATTATAAAAATAATTATGGTAATAATTTACTCCATAATAATTAGGATAGTAAAAATAATTATCTGGATAACAAAATATTGAATAAGGATCCCAACAATAGTAATATGGATCAAAATAATAGGATGTGTATCTATATGAATAATACGGATAAGTTCTATATCTATACATATTACCTAATCTTGGATATAGATATCCTAAACTTAAACTAATATTATAATTAGGATCCCCATCGTCATAGTAGTAATCATTTTCTGTATTTAATGTATCATCAACATCTTCATAATATTCGTCATTGTAATTAGGATCTTCATTTGTTACAATGTCTTTGTCGTCAGGTATACTGTCTTTTACAGCAAGTTGTGTGTAACATCCTGTGACAAAAAATGAAATAGATAAAATAGTTATTAGTGATAAAAATTTAAGATTTTTCATGATAACACTCCTTGTAATTACATTTTTAACCTCAAAAATCTTGCCTAAAAAAAGATAAGGAAATGTTAAATTTTGGAGTGAAAATTAAAAATTTGTGTCTAATTAAGTGTACAAATAGTAGATAAATATCTACAATTTGAAATATTCAAAAAAGGACATTAAAACAGAATAATTAGAAAATATTCTTTATATATTCTAATCTCAATGCTCTATCAGCAGAACTTGCATTAAATTTTTTATTATCTAATAAATCCCTAAGGTCGAATTCAAATGTAAATCCTTGTGCAATACCAAATTTTAGGCCCATATTTAAATATCCACTACCATTTCCAAAAGCTGATGTAATTGCGTTATCGTTTAATGCAAAATTATATTCACAAATTAATGAAAGTTTATTGCCAATTGTCTTTTCAAATCCTACAGAAAGATTTGTGAAATTGTCACCATCTTTAGTTTCTAAAGAATAATTAATTGTTCCGTGTAAACTCAAAAAACCAATAAACGAGAAATTTTTGCTAACTGCTGCATAAAATCCTGGTGATTTAATTGCAAAACGGTTGGTAACATCAGAATATTCCCCTTTCCCTTGTGAATCAAATCCTACAGATATTGCAGGGAATGTATTGGACTCATTTAAAATTCTTGCTCTTAAATTTACTCCCGGGTATTTATACCAATTTATATTTCCTTGACCAATTATATTGGAGCCACCATAAGAAATTCCAAAACTTACATTATCAAAAACACCTACTTCAAGTTTTTCTATTAAAACTCCATTTGGCATAACATCTGTAGTTAATCCTACAAATCCTTTCTCAAGAATACCTGCAGTAGGCATATCTATTAAAGAACGATATTCAAATTTTGCATCAACCCCAGCAGTACCCTGGCAAAATATAATTGATGAGAAAAGGAAGGTGACTAGAAAAATAAAATTGATTTTTTTCATTATTAATTTTTCCTTAAGCTATACATGTGTATTAAAGACGGTTACTAAAAATAAACAAAATAATTATACTTGTGAAAATAATTTTCAGTTAATCAATTTTTATTTCCACCACATTTGGCAGTAAGCTAAACTTAGATAAAATCTCTATATTAACAATTCCAGTATTATTTTCAGCTTTTAAAATAATTTTTCTGTCTTTTCTTAATAATATATTTACTAATTCAATACCTGCTATAAAGTTAATTTGTGAATATACTCTTCTAAATGGAATCTCGATTCCCAAAGAATTTATTGGTTTTATATTTATTTTAGCTATTGAATTATTATCAGGGTTTAGTCTATTTGGGTTAACACAAATTTCAATTTCATAAATATTGAAGAAGAAATAATAAATTAAATAAATTATCAATACTGATAAAATAATTATCGTTATACTTAATGTTGTCATTTATTGTTGAAACTATTTGATATCTTATAAACTATAACAAACTAATCAAAAGTAAATTAACTTTTACTTAGCCTTGTTATTACTGTGTTTTAATAATATATTTTTGGACAAAAAAAATTATGCAAATGCTAAAATATTCTCTTTTATTATTACTTACTTTTATTTCAATTAATTGTTCTAGCTCTATTATTACCAAGCAAGAACCAACTGAAGAAAATATTACAACTAACGAAAACGATAATCCAAAAATTAATGAAAAAAAATCTCTTGAATATTTTATTGATGGCGCAACAGCTGATGCAAAAAAAGAATATGAAAAAGCAATTCAATATTATATACTTGCTGCTCAAATTGCCAAAGATAAAGCAGGAATTTATTATGCAATAGCAAATGATTATTATATATTAAGTAAAATTCCACCGGCGCTACATTACGCAAAAGAAGCCATAGCTCTTGATCCAAAGAATATAGACTATAAAGACCTTTTATCTGCTATTTATTCTTCAGCAAGTCAATTTGATTCAGCTTTAACTGTTTTGAATGAAATAATTGCTATCGATTCAACCAATTTAAATTCATATTACAAACTTGCTAGAATTTATGAAAACTCTCAGCCTTCAAAAGCTATTAAAATTTACAATAAATTAACAGAAAAATTGGGTCTAGATTGGAATGTATTAATTAGAATTGCCGAATTAAATGAAAAGCTTGGAAATTATGAAGAAGCATCCAAAACACTAAATCAGTTGCTTGACATTGATCCGAGTAATGTACAGATACAAAAACTAATGGTACAATTATTTGTTAGACAAAAAAAATATGATGAAGCAATAAAAATAATTAACTCAGTTTTGGAATTAATACCTGATGACATAGAAGCTCACCAAATAAAAGCTCAAGTTTATATCGAACAAGATAAATGGAAAGAAGCGTCAAAAGAATTTGAATTTATTTTATCTAATCCATCCGTTTCATTAGAAAATAAAATTAATACCGCCGGTACTTATTTTAACATGGCTTTAAAAGATAGCACTCTTTTTCCATTTGCCTATTCACTTTTTTCAATAATTGATAAAGACACTCTGGATTGGCAGGTTAAATTATACAAAGGTGCAATTGATGTATCAATGTATCGTGATTCACTTGCAACAATTGAATTTAAAAAAGTAATTGAATTGGCTAAATGGAATCCTGATGGTTGGATCAGACTTGGAGGATTATATTTTGATAACAGAAAATATGACGAAGCAATAAAATTTATGGGTCAAGCTATTAAACAATTTCCCCAAAATTTTGCTGTTAATTTAATAATGGGTCTATCTTATGCACAGAGTAATAAAAACGAAGAAGCTTTACCCTTTTTAGAAAAATCAGTACAATTAAATCCAAATGATATTAATGCACTATCAGGGTATTCTTTTACATTAAGGCAATTAGGAAAAAATGATGATGCTGTTTACTACTTAAAAAAAGCACTTCTAATTGTTCCTGATGATGTAAATTTACTTGGCACTTTAGGTCTTATTTATAATGAACAAAATAAAATGGCTCTAAGTGATAGTGTGTATGAAAGTGCTTTGAAAATTGATTCAATGAATTCCCTTGTTAATAATAATTATGCATATTCACTTTCAGAAAGGGGAATTGAATTAGAAAGAGCTTTAAAAATGGTAAAAATAGCTATAACCCAAGATTCATTAAATGCATCATACTTAGATACAATTGGGTGGGTTTATTTTAAATTGAATGAATTTGATTTGGCAAAAAAATATTTAAAAAAAGCAATTGAAGTTGGAGGAGAAAGTGCAACTATGCTCGACCATTTAGGTGATATTGAATATAATTTAAATAACCAAAAAGAATCTATTAAACTTTGGGAAAAAGCATTAATTTTGGATCCAAAGAACGAATCTATTAAAAAGAAAATTAAAACAGGTAAAATTTGAATAAAATAAAAATTCTATTTTCTGTATTTGTAATAATATCTGTAATTATTATTTCAGGTTGTGTCCCAACAGAAATTATAAAAGATAAATCATCTCTTTCATCTGAAAGATTAATTAAAAGCCTAGAAGCTAATAGAAGAAAGATTATAAACTTTGAAGGCACAGGTTCACTAACAGTTATTTCAAATCAATTAAACACAAGTACTTCATTCAAAGTTACTTTAATTAAACCTGATTCAATTTCACTTATGATTATGGGTCCATTTGGGATTGAACTTGCACAAAGTTTGGTAACAAAAGATGATTTTAAGTTCTATGATGTATTACACAATACTTTGTTTGTGGGTTCAACAAATGAACATGTCCTAAAAGATATTTTTAGAATTAATTTACCTTTTTCTGATCTAATGGATGCTTTTATTGGCGCTGTTAATTTGACTTCTCATCTATATAAAGAACCAAATTCTTATTCTGCATTAGATGATGTTTATAATTTAACTTATTTAGATTCATTAAAAAATCTTTTAACTAATTATACTATAGATATGAAACAACTTGGGATTATCAATTATAAACTTTCTGATATTAATGGTAATTTAATTTTAGCAGGTCAATATTCAGAATTCAAAATGATAGAAAATGTAGCGGTACCGTTTAATATAAATGTTCAAAACAAAACAGAAAACCAAGAAGTGAAGATACATTATAAAAAAGTTGTAACTAATTTAGATGAAATTTCAATAAATTTTAATATTCCCGATGATGCAAAAATTCTTAGATGGTAATTAAGAGTAAATATAAACTCCTAATTTTAATTCTGCTGTCATTTAGTTTTTTAGGAATTGCTCAGCAACAAAAAATTAAGCAGAAAAAAGAAGAACTTTCTGAGATTAAAAAAGAAATACTTTCACTAGAAATCCAGTACAAGCAGAAAACTTCCAAAGAAAAAAAATCCTACGCCTCCTTTCAAAATATTAACAGACAAAATTTTCTTTTAAATAAACTGATAATAAATTTAAAAAAACAAGAAAATGATAAAGAAATTCAAATAATTTTAACCAAAAGAGAAATATCTGATTTGAAAGCTGAGATTAAATTATTGAGGGAAAATTATACAAAATATATAATTTCTATTTATAAATACGGCGAGCAAAACGAGTGGAGCATCTTTCTTGATCTTTCATCAATGCAAAAACTTTTTTTAAGGTATAAATATTTAAAAGAATTCAGCAAAAGGAGAGAACAGGATTTATCAAAACTAAAATCATCAAAAGAAGAATTAGAAAAATTAAATTTGAGGCTGGAAGTTGAAAAAAAAGAAAAACAATTACTTGTTAAAGAAAAACAACAGGAAGAAAAAGATTTATCGGCCAAGCTAAGAGAGAGTAAGAGTTTACTAAATACTATAAGAAAAGATAAAAATGAATTAAAAAAAGAGATAAAAGCTAAAATTGATGCAAAAGAAAAAATAGCTGGTTTAATTTCAAAATTAATTGAAGCTGAAAAGAAAAGGGAAGAAGAAAGACTAGCCAGATTAAAAAATAATAAAACCAAAACTAAAGTTACCCAACCTGAAGAAATTGATTATGATATTGATCTAACAACAACTGATTTTTCATCCTTTTCGACCTTAAAAGGAAGAATGCGTTGGCCAATAAATAGAGGAACAATATTTAAAAAGTTTGGACAAAACAGAAATGAAAAACTAAAAACAGTTACTGTAAATCATGGAATTGATATAAAGGTAAATTCTTCGCTTGAAGTAAAATCAGTTGCAGAGGGTGTAGTATCAGCTATTGATTGGATACCAGGCTATGGAAGTGTTGTAATTGTTTCGCATAAGGGCGATTTTAGAACGGTTTATAGTCATATTGAGGAGATCTTTGTAAGTGAAGGCGATAAGTTAGAATTTAATTCCGGAATTGGAAAAGTTGGAGAAAGTTTGGAGGGATTTATCTTACATTTTGAAATATGGAAATCTAGAGATAATCAAAATCCGGAAATTTGGCTGGCAAAAAAATAATTAATGAGAAATCTTATTTTAAAGTATAAAACCCAGATTAAAAATTTTTCCTCTCTCTCAATTTTAAATTTTTCAAATTTTATCTTTTCATTTATTACATTTCCATATATTGTTAGGGTAATTGGTGTTGAAAAATTTGGGTTAATTAATTTTGCTGCAGCATTTGTAGCATACTTTGGTCTAATAACAGATTATGGATTTTCTTGGTCAGCAACACAACTTATTTCATTAAATCGTAACGAAAAGATTGAACTAGATAAAAACTATTCCACTGTTATTTCAATTAAAGTATTATTAATTATTCTTAGTACAATTCTTTTATCTATAATTATTTTTTCAATTGATTTTTTTAGAAGTGATTTTCAACTGTATTATTTATCATTTTTATTTGTGATAGGTGTAACTTTATTCCCTAATTGGTTTTTCCAGGGAATTGAAAAAATGGGATACATTGCAACAATTACAATTATTTTTAGAGTTTTATCTGTTATTGCAATTTTTGTTTTTATTACACAGCCATCGGATTATCTTTTACTTGTTGGAATAAATGGATTTACAACCCTAATAATTGGTTTGTTTGCCATGGTTTTTATCCAATGGAAATTTAAAATTAAATTTATTATACCAAATCTAAAAGAAGTAAAAGTGTATCTAAATTATAGTTGGGATTATTTTATCACCAATATTGGAATTAGTTTTTATACTAACACCAATACATTTATTTTGGGATTATTTGCTTCAAATAATATAGTTGGTTATTGGGCAGCTGCTGATAAAATTCGTAATGCAATTACAATGGTTTACAGTACTTTCAATCAAACACTATTTCCATATTTAACAAAATTATTAAATGATAATATTAAAGAAGCTCTTAGGAAGGTAAAAAAAATAATTAGATATGGTGGAGTTTTAACTCTAGTATTTTCTTTTATTATCTTTTTATTTAGTGAAGAAATATGTTTGCTTATTCTAGGTTCAAGTTATCAAAATTCAATTCTGATTCTTCAAATAATTTGTTGGCTGCCTTTCCTTATCTATTTAAGTAATATCTTTGGCATTCAACTAATGTTAAATTTAGGTTTTAAAAGAGCATTTGCAAAAATTATAATTGTAGCTGCAGTTTATAATTTAATATTCTCATTTATTTTAGTTCCAATTTATTTTGCAATTGGGACTGCAATTGCAGTAACAATTACAGAGGTTTTTGTTACATTAGCTACATATGTGTTTCTAAAAAAGAAAAGCTACTTAGTCTAATTAGTCTAAAACTAAACTTAACATATATGAAATATGATTACCTAATTGTCGGGGCAGGGTTTTCAGGTAGTGTATTAGCTGAACGAATTGCTTCACAATTAAATAAAAAAGTATTAATTGTAGAAAAAAGAAATCATATTGGTGGTAATGCCTTTGATGAATATGATAAACATGGAATTTTAGTACACAAATACGGACCGCATATATTTCATACAAACAGCAAAAAAGTTTTTGATTATCTTTCTCAATTTACCGAATGGAGAAAATACGAACATAAGGTTTTGGCAAAATTGAATAATGAATTTTATCCAGTACCAATTAATAGAAATACTATAAATAAATTATACAATAAAAACTTTACTTCTAATAGTGAAGTAGAAAAATTTTATAATCAAGTAAAAGAAAAAAGAAGTCCAATTTTGAATTCCGAAGCTATTATAGTTAATAAAGTTGGTAAAGATCTATTTGAAAAATTTTTTAGGAATTATACAAAAAAACAATGGAATTTGGAGCCAAAAGAATTATCTCCTACGGTTTGCGGAAGAATACCGGTTAGAACAAATACAGATGACAGATATTTTACGGATAAATATCAATTTATGCCAAAGGAAGGATATACTTATTTATTTGAAAATTTATTACAACATAAAAATATTACACTCTTATTAGGAACAGATTATAAAGCAATTTTAGATAAATATAAATATGATAAAATTATCTATACAGGTCCAATTGATTATTTTTTTGATTATAAATATAGGAAGCTGCCTTATAGGTCAATCAGATTTGAATGGAAAAATTATAAAAAAGAATATCATCAAAAAGTGGCAGTAGTTAACCATGTTGGTGATGAAAAATTTACTCGAGTTTGTGAATACAAACATCTAACTGGACAAGAAAAAAAACACACAACACTCAGTTATGAATTTTCTTTGAAAGATGGTGAACCATTTTATCCTGTGCCGACAGATAGTAATTCTAAATTATATTTAAGTTATAAAAAAGAAGCTAAAAAATTAAAAAACATAATATTTTGTGGTAGATTAGCAGAATATCAATATTATAATATGGACCAAGTTGTTGCAAATAGTTTAAAAATATTTTCAAAAATTATAAGTAAATGAAAACTCCTTTAGTTTCTATAAATATTTTATCTCATAACAGAAAAAACTGTTTAAAACAAACATTGAATAAAGTGTTCGAGCAAAATTATAAAAATATAGAAGTTATTGTCGTAGATAATAATTCAAATGATGGTTCAGTAGAAATGATTGAAAAAGAGTTCAACAATGTTGAAGTTATTTATTTAGAAAAAAATATTGGTGCTTCTGCTCTAAATATTAGTTTCAAAAAATCAAAAGGAGAATATATCTTAATATTGGATGATGATAGTTACCCAATTGCAAATACTATTGAAGAAGGTTTGATGTCATTTAAACAAAAAAATAATATTAAAATAGTTTCATTCAATATATTTAATACTAATACAAATAGATCACAAACGGATTATTTTATTGAAAATGAACTCTCTTTTATTGGATGCGGGGTAATGATTAAAAATGATCTATTAAAAATGTTGAATGGGTTTTCTGAACATTATTTTATTTATCACAATGAATTAGATTTATCAATAAGAACTTTGAATCTTGGTTTTAAGATTAAATACTTACCAAATACTGCTGTTATACACGATCAAAAAGGACAGGCAAATATTATTGTATCAAAATTTCGATATAGTAATTACATGAAAAGTTATCTTATTTTTTTTATTAGGAATATATCGTGTAAGTATTCTTGTTTACATATAATAAAATGGATTATAAACAGATTTCTAATTTGTTTTAAGTATCCTTATTTCTTTGTTTTTATTAAATCTCTTGGTTATGTAATAGTAAATTTTAATAGAATTTATAAATCAAAGCAATCAATCAAAAAGAAATATCAAAAATTATATCTAAATAAAATTCCATTTGTTGATAGAGATTATTTCCCAAACTTCAAGAAACCTTCCTTAAAATTATTTTATTGATATATGTCTAAACCAATTTTTGTTATATATATAAATAACACAATTGCTTTCTTATTATTATCTATTTTTAGAATCTTTCTAAAACCAATAAATAATGGTGAAAATTTATTATTTATTAATACCGGCCAAATTGGTGACCTAATTGTTTCATCAATTATCCTTGATAAAATTGATTTATTAAAAAAGAAATATAATAAATGTTATTTCTTATTAAGAAAAGAATACAGAGGATTATTTGAAAATATGGAATCAATTGAATTTATTTATTGGAGTTATAGAAAGTATAAATACAATTTATTTTATAGAATAAAATTTTTATTGATGTTAAGAAAATTGAATTTAATTGTCACTTTTAATTTAACTGCAGCAAGAGGAGTTACTGTTGATGAATTATCATTACTCTCTGGCTCTAAGAATATATATGCATTAAATTCTAATTTCAGATATTTAACAAAATTATTTGGAAAAAAATTAGACCAAATGTACATTAAAATTTTAGCCGAAAATATTTTAAATGAATATGATAAAAATATTGAAGTGTTAAAATATTTTGGTATTGATTATCAATTTAATCGCACAAGTTTTAAAAAAGCGAATATTGAAAATCATAAAAATTATAAATATGAAATAGCAGTTGCACCATTTTCTTCAACTTACAATAGAGATTGGGGGACTGAAAAATTTAAAAAATTAATATCAAAACTTGCTGATACTTATAAAGTATTATTGCTTGGTTCTTTAGATCAAAATAAAAAATTAGAAAAATTTAGGATGGATAGTGTTTCAATTAGTGCAGGAAAATTAAACTTTAAAGAACTTTTTGGTCAAATTGAGAATGTAAAATTATTTATTGGCTTGGATTCTGGATTATCGCACATTGCTTTAAAAGTTGGAACACCTTTTATTGCGATAATAGGCGGGGGTAATTTTGGAAGATTTTTTCCTTACAAGGAATCATTTAAAGCTAGATATCTTTATCACAATATGGAGTGCTTCGGCTGTGAATGGCGATGTATTCATAAAGAACCTTATTGTTTAACAGAGATAACTGTTGATGAAGTATTGAAAAATGTAAATGAAATTTTAGAATATTATGAAAATTCTTGAATTGACAAGATCATTTTATCCCTCAGTCGGAGGATTGGAAAAATTTGTTGCTGACAGATTTATGATTTATGAGAAACTTGGAATCGATTATAATCTTATTTCTACAAATTTTTCTACTGAAAAAAGAGATCGTAATTTATACAGAGAAGATGTTATATTTATAAATCAATACACCCCTTATAACATTACTCCTAATATTAAAAAATATTTAGATGGTGATTATGATATTTTAAGCGTAAATCAATTTGGCAGATATTTTAGCGATTACGCTATTAATTATGTCTCAAAAAATAAAAAAGCAAAAATTATTTTAACACCACATTTTTATTTCCATACTGAAAAGTTTAGCTTCATTAAATCATTACATAAAAAACTAATTGCCAAAAAATTACTTAAAAAAGTAGATAAAATTATTTGTTTTACTGAAGTAGAAAAAAATTTCTTACTAAGTAATTTTAATATCGATCCAAATAAAATTATTATTATACCTCACTATATTATTACTGATAATTTAAACGAAATAATTTATGACCCTACTTATAAGAATTATTTTCTTTACTTGGGAAGAGCAGAAAAAAATAAAAGATATGATCTATTGATAGAAGCTTTTGATAAATTAGAAATAAAAAAATATAAACTTTTATTAACAATAAGAAACCAAGACCTTAGCAACAAACATAAAAAAATTGTTGAAGCCAATGGCAACATTCATCTGTTGGGATATATTACTGAAAGAGAGAAATATAAATATACTGCTAATTGTGAAGCAGTTGTTTTTGCAAGTGATTATGAAGCATTTGGAACTGTTTTATTAGAGGCCTCCAATTTTAAAAAACCTTTACTTTGCTCAAATATTCCTGTATTTAAAGAATTGTTATCTTCGGACGGAGCAATATTTTTTGAAAATGAATCTAATGAAATCAGTAAGATTATGAATTTATTTATTGAAAGGTCAAGTTTAGAAAAGCAAAAAATGGGGGAAATAAATTTTAAAAATCTTGATAAATTTACATTCAAAATATGTTTAAATAGTTATAAAGATCTTTTATTCTCTTTGTGAGTAAATATTGCCTTTACTAATTGAAATATAAAATATGTATTTGCGATCAAGTATCTTTTAAAAAGTCTTTTGGGTTCTTGAATAAGTCTGTAAATCCATTCAAAACCTGAATTATAAAAAATATTTGGAGCCTGCTTTTTATCATTTACCAAAAAATTAAAAAATCCGCCTACGCTAAAAACACATTTTAACCTCAAAGCAGAAATATTATTTTGAATCCAAATTTCACTCTTAGGCATACCCATTCCACAAATAAGTATATCAGCCCTTGATGAATTGATGCAATTTATTATTTTTTCGCTATCATTAAAATATCCATTTGAATTTCCAACAATACTTAATTTATATTTATTTTTTAATTTCTCGCAAGCTTTATCAATAACATTCTGTGTCCCACCTAACAAAAAAATCTTTTTACCCTCTAGTAGAGTAGATATTTTATCAAAAAAGAGATATGTAAAAACAACCTTTTCGATTTTTATTTTATATAGTAACTTTGTGATTAAAACTACACTGTAACCATCTGCTATTACAAAATCAGCATTGTTTAAGGCTTTTTTAAATTCTTTATCTTTGTCCGCCAGATAGAATGAGTAAGAATTCAGATAGAAAAATGTATTAATTTGTTCACTATTCAGTGAAGAAATAATACTATTTAAATATTCATTTTCATTAGTTATGTTAATAAAGCTATTTTGGAATTTAATATTCATTTTGGATCATTATAACATCTTGTTAAATGCTTAAAAGAATAATTATCGTAATATTATTATATAATTGCTTTTATATTCTTCCCCAGAATTTAATTAAAAATTATAATTATTCTAAAAATAAAATAAAATTTAGCGTTGTTCTTAAACCTACAGAATATGTAACTAATATTAAAAATGGTTTAAAACGAATACAGTTTATTAATTTTTTTGATGAATCAAAACCTGGAAGTTATTCTTTACCTAAAAAAGAATTTTTTATTTCATTGCCGGCATATTCAAAAGTTACTGTAAATGTAATTCCCAAAAAAATAAATAAAATACAAGGGATACCCAAAACAAATCCCGCTTTATCTTCTATTAACGATTCTTCTTTTGCTTATGATTTTAAAATTGATAAAATAAAATCAAATAATATTGAACCACTTTATAAAGTGGATGGATATTTATGGATAAGAAATTATTATTGCGTGCAGATTACAGTGAATCAATATAGATATAATAATAATGATATAATCGAAGAATTAAACGAAATGGAAGTTGAGTTAAAATTATTGAACCCTGAAAATTTAATTTTAAAAAATGAAACAACAAATAATGATAATTATTCAAAAATAATATTGAACAAACAATATGCAGTTGAGTTAGACAGAAAATATTATGATAAAAATAATATCACATCTTCTGATTGGATAAATTTTAATGAAACCTATTTGAAATTGGGAGTTTCAGCAGACGGTGTTTATAGAATATCTAAACAGGATTTAATAGGACAAAATATTTCAGCTAATTCAATCAATCCCCAAAAATTTAATATTATCTTAAAAGGGAAAACAGTACCTATTTATGTGAAAGGAGAAAATGACGGAGTATTTGATGATAATGATTTTATTGAATTTTTTGGATACAGAAATTGGGGAGATAATTACAGAGAAATTTCAGCCGGCACAGAGCCTTATAAAAATTATTTAAATAGATATTCTGATACTGCTATTTATTGGCTTACCTTGGATCCATTATTACCGGCAAATAGAATCGATAGTTTATTCGGAACTCAACAATCTTCCATTGATACCTTAAATCATTATACTGAAGTTGTACATTACGAGCAGGATAATTATCTGGATTATTCTATTCCAAATATTGTAGATAGACAAAATCCTGAATGGGTGACTAACCAGACCTGGATTTGGGGGCTGCAAGGAGTTGGAACGGCTAACAGGGATTTTCTTATTTCCGATGTAGTGCCTAATTTATCTACAAAAGCTTATTATAAAGTGCAGAGTTATGCAAGTGATGGATTTGTTAATTCACATAAAATAGGCCTGAGTATAAATAATAATTCGACAGTTTATGATTCAACTTCTTTTAATAAATATCAACAAAAAGTTGTAGAAGCAGGTTTCAATTCTAATTTATTAAGTAACGGTAGCAATACTCTAAAAACAATTTCTTACTCAACAAGTGCTGCATTAAATTCAATTGCGTATGATTGGTATGAGGTTGAATATCCCAGATATCTAAACGCTATAAATGATTCATTAAAAATTAAAATTACTGATTTAAATATTAACGGAATAAAAAAGATAAAAGTAAATAATATTAATACAAACAATATTGTCCTTTATAAATTTAGTGGTGGTTTTAAGAGAATAGTTAATTTTACAGCCACTCAAAACTATCTTATATTTTCTGATAGTGTAAAAAATGGAGATAGTTATTTTTTAATTGCTGAAAATAAAATTCAAAAACCAAAATATTATTACAAAAAGAAGTTTGAAGATATAGTTGAGAATAATATTCAAGCAGAATACATATTAATTACACACCCAAAATTCATATCCAAATCAAACGAATATTTATCTTTTATAAAATCCAATTATAATGTTAACACAAAACTCATAAATGTTTTTGATATATATGACCAATTCTATTATGGATTTTTTTCACCTGAACCGATTAGAGATTTTTTACATACTGCTTATTTAAATTGGCAGAGTCCAAAACCTAAATATGTTTTTTTAGTTGGAGATGCCACTTACGACTATTATGGTAATAAAACAAAATATTTTTCTGCACCAGAACAAATAAATTATGTCCCTTCCTTTGGCGAACCTGTCTCTGATGCTTGGTTTACAGTTTGGGATACTACAGGCGCAGTTATTCCTCAATTAAATATTAGTCGTTTACCTGTAAATTCTAATGAAGAATATGAAAAATATTTTAATATTTTAAAGGACTATGTCTCAAAACCATTTTCTGATTTTAATAAAAAATATTTATTGTTATCCAGCGGGCAGAATAATAATCCAGGTGAATTGGCATTACTTAAAGCCGCAAACGATTTCGTCGATGAATCAATAGTAAAACCAACACCAACTGGCGGGATTGTAAGACATCTTTATAAAATTACAAACCCTATTCGAAATTTTGGCCCTTATAGTAATGAAGAAGTAAAAAAATATATTGGAGAAGGCGGTTTATTTATTTCTTATATTGGACACAGTGGAACGCAGATATGGGATAATGGTATTACAAGTCCGACACAATTAAAAAATGTTACCGGAAATAATTCCCTAATAAGTGATTGGGGTTGTTCAACAGGTAAATTTGCAGAACCTGATGTGAAAGCTTTTTCAGAGTTATTTATAGCTGGCCCTGATGGTGATGCAATAAATTATAATGGAAATTCTTCCTTAGGATTTACTTCAACTGCAACACTTTTCCCAAAATTATTTTATTCAAAAATATTAAGCGAAGGAGTTACCGGTTTAGCCGAGGCACATACTTTATCTAAAATAAATTTAATTCAACAATACGGTAATAATCCAGTAAATAAAATATTTGTTCTTTGTAATACTTTATTTGGTGATCCGATAGTTTCACTTAAAGTACCTCACAAACCTAATTTAACTATTACTGAAAATGATGTGAAAATTATTTCTACCACAATTGATGATTCACAGAACTTGCTTCCTATCACATTTGTTTTTAATAACCTTGGCAATGTTGAAAATAAATCTTACTCAATTAAAATTACAGATACATACAAAGATTCAATTATTTATGAAAATACTTACAATAAAAATTTACCTTTAAATATAGATAGCGTAATAAGTGAAATCCCAATACAAAACTTAGCAGGAGTTCATCTTATATCTTTTACATTAGATGTAAATAATGAAGTTGATGAATTAAACGAAAATGATAATACTATAACTTTTGATATTAATGTTGCAAGTGCATCTATCCGTGCCTTGCTTACAAGTAATTCATACAATCAAATAGATGGAACGCTTAGATTTTTAAATCCGACAAATGACCCCAAAGCAAATAATCTTGAAATTGAATTATCCGATAATTCAGAATTTAATAATTTTCAATTCGTTACAACCCCTTTTGATATTTTTTTTACAGAATTTAATTTAAAACAATATATTAATAATAAGAGAGTTTGGCTAAGATCAAAAATAGGAGGTAGTAATACTTTTGGAAGTACAAACACATTTTTTATAGGTGATAAAAATAATTATTTATTTCATGACAGCATTAGTTTTAATAATTCTCAATTTCATAATATTAAATTTTCAAGTTCTAATCTCCAGCTAGATTCATCTAATGTTAAATTTAATATAGTATCGGCGGGCCTCAACGACGGCAATGCAATTTCAATAGAAAAAAATAACCAGGATTATGTAACATCAAATACAGAAAGAGGTCATTTTATAGCTGTATTCAAAAATGATGGACTTAATTATGTTGGTGATTATCACTTTGATATATTCGGTAATGCCGGCCTAGTAAATGACTATATAAATCTTTTAGACACTTTGGATAATTCATATTTGGTTTTATTCGGTGTAAAAGATGAGGGAAGTCAAAATCTTACTACTGTATTAAAAAATAAAATTAAAGAATTTGGTAGCATTTACATTGACAGTTTAGCCTTTAGAAATTCTTGGGCAATGATTGGAAGAAAAGGATCAGCAATAGGTTCTGTTCCGGAATCATTTACAAGAACATTTGAAGGGAAAGCTATTGTGGATACAACAATTGAAATCAGATTTAATTCAGGAAATTTGGTTACTCCAATTTTAGGCCCGGTAACCAAATGGAACAACATCAATATTGATGAAAATCTCCCTGCGGGTACATCTTTAAATTTGCAACCAATCGGAATTAAAAATACTGGCGGTGCAGATACATTATCAGTTTTACAAATCATAAACGGCAATGCTGACCTAAGCGGTATAGATGCGAAAACATATCCGCAAATTAAAATGAATGTAATTTTTAACTCCTCAAATGGATTACCTTCGCCTGAATTAAATAAATTGGAAATAAATTATGGTAAGTTATCTGAGCTGGGTTTAAATTTTCAGACTGTTGATTTTAATGCGGACAGCATAAGTGCAGGCGAAAATATTAATTCCAATTTTAGCTTTTTTAACGCTGGTTATTCTGATGCTGATTCTGTAAATATTAATATAGTGGACAAATCTTCAGATGGAATTTTGACAGATGTTTTCAATACACAAATAAATATTTCAAAATCAAAAAGTAATTCTGTGACAGTAAATTACACAGCCGGAGTTAAATTAGGACAGCATACGATTTTAATTTATGTAGATAAAGATAATTTAATAAATGAAATATTTAAGGATAATAATTTATATTCATTAAATTATATAATAAAAGCAGACAGTGCTAAACCGGAATTAAATATAACTTTTGATGGTTTGCAGATAATTAATAATGATTTTGTCTCTGCTGATCCTGAGATTAAAATAGAATTACTAAGTAATTCTTCGTCACCTATAAATGATACTTCCGTGGTTACAATAACTTTAAATAATAAACCGATTTATTTTTCAAATAATGTTGATAAAATAAATTATTCCTTAAATCCTAATAATCCAAAATTTGTGTTAACATATAAACCGCATTTAAATGATGGAAATTATTCTTTAAAAGTAACAGGGAAAAGCAATACAACTCCTTTTGCTAATGAAACTACTGTAGAATATAATTTTACAGTTACAAATAGCCTACAATTATTAAATGTTTACAATTACCCAAATCCTTTTTCTTCAACTACTTATTTTACTTTTAAGTTAACTGCAATACCCGAAGAATTGAAAATAAAGATATTTACGATAGCAGGCAGATTGGTAAAACAGTTTGATTTAAAATCTTCCGAATTAAATTATGATTTTAACAGAATCAACTGGGATGGAAGAGATGAGGACGGGGACTTGCTTGCCAATGGAGTATATTTATACAAAATAATTACATCAAAAAGCGGGGAAGTAAAAACACAAATTCAAAAACTTACAATTGTACATTAGATTATACTTGGGATATCTGCTTTTTCCGCTCGAATATTTGTAACCCTAAGAATACTGAAAAGTAAAATAAAAGCGCCCACCCACTGAACCGGACCAAGTATATTATCACGAATTATAAATTCAAGTGTTATTGCTGTTAACGGAAAAGCCAATTCACAAATAGAAGCGACAGAGGCTGTAATATTTTTAAGTCCAAAATAGTATAGAAAGATTGCCGGTCCGCCGGTTGTAAAAGCAATTAGTAGAAAAACAGAGATTTGAACATTCGATATATTTGCAAGACTTGTCATATTACCTGAAACTAAAACAATTATAAGCATTATTACTGCTGTAATTGCAAATCGTAAATATGTGCCAAGTTCAAAACTAACATTCTTTAATGCGCGTTTACTAAGCACTGTTGATGAACTAAATCCTAATGCCGCGATTAAAGCAAACATAGCAGCCAAATAAGTTTTATTTCCTGATGAAATATTAGGGACTTTAAATCCGAATGTCATAAAATATGTTCCTATTATAGCAAGTACTGCCCAAAGGAAAAATTCCTTAGGTAGTTTTTCTTTAAGAAATATTCCTGCTAACAAAATAGCAAATACCGGCTGCAACTTCTGAATAAGAATAACAATTGAGAGGTTCACATAATCAACATAAAAAAGAGCCTTGGTTATTGCCATAGTTCCAATTGCCCCTCCCAAAAGAGCAACCCCACCGAATGCGATCCAATCCTTTATCTCAAGTTTTTTAATATCACTAAAGTATTTATATATAAATGGAGTAAGTAAAAGTGCAACAATAGTACTTTCAACAAAAACTACAAGGGTAACCGGAAGGGAATAAAGCGAAGGACGCAAAACAATCCCGTCTACAGCCCATAAGCTTGCAGCAAGTATTACAAAAAATGGGGCGAACTTTTTCATAGATAAATAATTTTTCGTTTAACAAATTGTAAAAATATTAAAGCCAAATATACTATTTGAAATCTTTATATCTAAATAATTAAATTAAAATGATGGGAAGTTAAAACACATATAAAGAAGTATTGATAGTATAGTAACTAAAATTACTTAAAATTTATTGGATATAAATTTCTAATTGTTAATCCATCCCCAGGTAAGTTTAATCTATAAATACATGGTTGGCAGAATTATAAAGGTCAAAAATACAGTTGCTCAGTGTGATGCTAAATAAGCTGCTGATAATCCGGAAGATATAAAAAAACTTACACCTTGGATTTCTGACAAAGTTGCTTCAAAAAAAGTAAGAGGAGCAAAGACAAGCTCAATAGTAAAAAGCCTCAATTTAGCGCTCCAACCGTATCATTTCCGTTGTAAAAGTAGAACAGTTGTTGCTTATTATAATGAAGAAGAGTTGGTTTCAGAATAAAAATAAATATTTGTAATTTATTTTTGTTGCATTTCTATAGTTATAATTTTATTAAAAATGAAAATCCTAAGCATTTTATGATGACAAGTTAAATCCTATCTTTTACTTTTCTCTCTACTATAACACTAAATTACGACTTTAACAGAATCTTTTCGGAGGGATGCAATCAGAAAGGAGATTAGCATGCAAACGATGTTTGTCTTTATAAAATAATTATGTAAAAGAGAAGTGACATTAAAACAGAGATTCAGAAATTAGCGATTGTACATTGAAAGTATAATTATCTATACCATCAACTGATTTACCACTTATCTGATTTTTTTTTGACTTTAAATAATTTTTTGATTTTTTTGTGTAGAATCATTACCGAAAAGACCCCCTTTAGTGTCAGTGCTACTGGGGATTTTTTCATTTAAAGAAATTAAAGAGCTAATTTCTTTTTTAATTCCTCAATGCAATAAAATTTTTCCTTTGCTTCCTTTCTTAAAAGAAAAGAAGAACTTTCTAAGTTTGGTGCTAAAACTAATTTGAGTTTATCGTTTTTTCGTAAATATTTTACTAGGCTATAAAAATCACTGTCGCCTGAAACCAAAACAGCTTTCTCATAATTATCATAATCAATCATAGCTTGTAAAACAATATCAGCCAACATTACCTTTTCTTTTTCCGTCACAGTCTTTATAAGTAAGCTTAAACATTAAAATAAATCCTGCTGATTGAAGAGATTTGTAAACATCATTATTTGTTAGGTCAAGACCTATAAAATAATATGCTTTTCCAACATTAAGTTTATCTGCTAAATAATTGCGAAGCTTCCTATAACTTACTTTCCAACCCATTTCTTTAGTTCCCAAGTATAAATTTTGGCCATCAATAAATGCATAGTTTTTCATAAGCTTACCTGATTTATATATCTTACAATGACTTCCTTTGTATAAATACCAAGTCTGTCATTAAGGTCCAATATATAATTAAAATAAAAGCAAAAAAATAATTTTAACGCAAGAAGGCAGGTAAAAAAAGAAATTCAGAACTTAGTGAGAGTTAGATGATAAACAATATTTCTATTATAATTAAATTCTAACCCCTGCAACAGTTTTTATATTTTTTTCCACTACCGCAAAAACAAGGATCATTTCTTCTAATTTTAACAGGCTGCATTTTTCTTTCATTTTCTTTTATCCATCTCATAACATTAGCCGGTGGTCTGTTTGCTTTTAATTCACCGGCCATAAAGTTCATACACGGGTCAATATAATTAAAAAATTTTTTATAACCTGCGCACAAGTAATTAAGTCCAAATTCTCCGTCAGGTGTATTTATAAAACGGTTCTTAGGGCACTCTCCGTTGCAGACAAATTTTACTTCACAGTTTTTACAGTATACAGGCAGTGTATTTTTTTTATCATTTCCAAATTTATTTTGCTGTTCAGATTCCAGCATTTTAATAAGTGGGTTTTCCATTATGTTACCGAGTTTGTTTTCAAGAAAAACAAAATGGTCACACGAATACAGATCTCCGTTGTGTTCTATTGCCATAGCTTTACCGCAGGTTTCATTAAATAAACACAAACTTGCTTGTAATCCCAACCAGGCTTCCAAGGAAACATCAAATATCTGCACAAAATATTTACCTACATCTTTTAAAACCCATTGTTTAAAAATTTCAATTAGAAAATTTCCAAACTGCTCGGATTCAACAGACGATTGGCTTACAATTGAATTATCATTTACTCTTGTGACTCTTTCTACAATTGGAATGAATTGCATATAACCGCTTCCAATTTCTTTTAAAAAATTATACACTTCAATCGGATAATACGAGTTGTCTTTCTGTACAACCGTTAGTGTGTTAAAATCAATGTTGTGTTTTTTAAGTAAACTAAGTCCGTGCATAACTCTGTCAAAAGTTGGTCTGCCGCCTTTGTCAACTCGGTATCTGTCGTGCAGTTCACGAGGTCCGTCAATAGAAAGTCCAATCAGAAAAGAATTATCTTTAAAAAACTTGCACCATTCATTATCAAGTAAAATCCCATTTGTTTGAAATGAATTATTTATTTTTTTTCCGTTAGCATATTTTCTTTGCAGATTTACTGCTTTCTTAAAATATTCAACATCCAGTAATGTCGGCTCGCCGCCCTGCCAGGTAAAACTTTCTTCTTCTAAATCCGTTGACTCAATTTTTTGTTTGATATATTCTTCAAGAACATCATCTGGCATTACCCAATTATTTTTTTCTAGTTGATTTTCAGGGTAGAGATTTTCTTTTTCAAGATAAAAGCAGTATTTACAATCGATGTTGCAAATAGGACCGATAGGCTTTGCCATTACATGAAATGGAGCAGGATAACTCATATTTAGTTTTCAGATATACTTTTTGGTATTGCAGTTCTCCAGCCATTGTGTAATTCTTTTGATAATTCATTTACTAATTTTTTATTCACAGACAGATTGCCAATGTTTACATTTTCCTGTGGATCATTTATACGGTTATAAAGCTCAACATCGGTTATTTCACCGGGTAATTTTGTATAATCATCCCAATAGTGCCATTCAACATAATGGTAAAGATCGGTTGTCATTGAATAGCCCATATATCTTTTATTGGTGGGATTATGATTAGGTCTTCTATGAAATTGACTGAAAACCGCCGGCTTCCAGGGAAGAGAAGGATTTTTCATCAATGGTACCAGGCTTGTTCCCTGAAGATATGAGGCAACATTTATTTCTGCAAGATCAAGCAGTGTAGGATAAAGATCAACTATTTCTGTAAGCCTATCAATTTTAATTCCTTTCTTAAATCCAGGTGCTTTAATAATTAGAGGAACATGTGTATCAATATCGTAGTTCGTCATTTTTCCCCAGCTATTGTGTTCACCAAGCTTCCAGCCGTGATCACCCCACAGAACTATTATTGTATTTTCATAAAGTCCCATAGCTTTAAATGAATCCATGAGCCTGCCGATTTGTGCATCTATATAAGTAACACTTGCGTAATATCCCCTTTTTAACATTCGTGCAGTATCATCCGGTACTTGATATACAGAAGGATGCCGTATATGTTTGAAGCCCCAGTAACTTCGTAACTCATACATTTCATTTATTGCATAAACAGGTGCATCTTTAGGTAGATATGGATTTGGTGAAAGTGAAATATCAACATCTTTGTACATATCCCAATATTTTTTAGATACAACAAAAGGAAGATGCGGACGGTAGTAACCTAAACCATAGTAAAATGGTTTATCATATTCTTTAATTCTTTTAATGGTATTAATTGCAAGATCAGTTTGAGCAGCATCGTAAAATGCAGTGTCAGGGTTATCAGTTACTTCAAGTGCGGGCCCAACATTCCAACCTCCGCCGTACGCGTGTGGTCTTTTTTTAATAATTTTTTCTCTGGCAATTTTTTGTTTTGCTATTGTTTCATCATCGTGATAAAATGTTTCAGCGTCTCTGTCCAGCATATCCTTTGTGTTGTATTTAGGCGGACGAAGATCAGGTTCATCCCAAGAAACAGAGTCAGGCATATGATTATGAAAAATTTTTCCTGTTGAAACTGTGTAGTAGCCATATTTATTAAAAAACTGTGGCATAGTTATAACATTAGGTATAGTTTCTCTGAATTTATCACCGAGATGCCAAACATGGTTGCTGTCCGGTCTAAGTCCGGTCATTGCACTTGCTCTTGATGGAGCACAAACACCAACCTGACAATAAGCTTGGGTAAAAGTAATTCCATCTTTTGCAAGCTTATCAATATTTGGAGTTTTTATCTGATTGTTTCCGTAAACTCCAAGTTCCGGACGCAAGTCATCTACAATAATAAATAACACATTGGGTTTTGTTTCTACTTTCAGATTTTCATTTGTACTACAGCCGGTAAACATACTTGTAGATGTTGCCAACAAACCCATTCCCAAAAGAGTAGTATTTATTAGTGGTTTTGATTTTTTATTTAATAGCATTAAACTTCCTTATAGTTGTTATAGGAAACATTAATATAACAACTTTCTATCTTTCACCAAGTGTCAATTTTGTGTTTATAATTTTGCCAGCTCTTAAAAATTCAATTTCAATAACATCACCGGGTTTATGTAATTTTAGTAGATTAGAATAATCACTTAAATTATTAACATCTTTATTATTAAATTTAATAATCACATCACCTTTTTTTAATCCTGCTTTTTCAGCAGGTGAATCCGGTGAAACTCCTCCAACTTTTACTCCTTTTCCGGAAAAAGTAAAATCCGGAATTGTACCGGTATTTACTCTTCTTTCGGTTTTTTCTTTAACAGTTTTTGTAGTGTCTACTATGCCATCCTTTCTTACTCCCGTAAATGGCATCGGATTTTCTCTTTCAGTTAAATATTCCAAAGCTTCTTTTACAACAGTTGCAACTTTAACCATTCCGTCCGGATCAATTTTATCGAAAGTGTCTGTAGGCCTATGGTAATCGGTATTTGGTCCGCTGAAAAATTGAACAGAGGGAATACCGACATTAATAAAAGAAACCTGGTCGCTTGCATCAAGAGGCTGTGTCACCATATCAATTCCAACACCTGTCACATATTCAATGCCCATAAATATAAATTTCCATTCTCTTGCCGTATCACCATTAAGAATTAACAGTTTGTTTCCGAATAATCTGCCTACTGTATCTAAATTTAAATTTGCAAAAATATTTATAGGAGGAAATAGCTTGTAATTGTTTACAAAATATTTTGAACCAAGAAGTCCGGCTTCTTCACCGGTGAATGCAACAAAAATTACTGTTCTTGCAGGCTCAATAGAACCGGATAATATTTTTGCAAGTTCAAGCAAAACCGAAACACCGCTTGCATTATCATCTGCACCGTTATGAATTTTATTTTCATTACCTTTATGCACATCAGGCCAGCCTAAGCCCAAATGATCATAATGTGCAGATATAACTACTGCCTGATCTTTTAGTTTATTATTTGTTCCGGGAATTACTCCAATTATATTTTTAAAATTTATTTTACCATTTTTTCCTTTAACATTTTCTTGCCAAGATTGATAAAAACTACCGTAATCACCCCCCGGCAATAATCCGTATTCTTTAAATTTTTCAGAAATATATTGTGAAGCAGAATCCAATTCAGGAGTACCAAATCCTCTGCCTTTCAATTTATCAGATGCTAAATATTTTACATGCTGCTGCATTCTATCAGCAGAAAAAACCGGAGCCAAATATGCCAAAGCCTTATTGCTATTAAATTTTAATTCCGGAATATTTTCAGTTTCATCCAGTACAGAAACTAAAGGCGAATTAACAACCTGCCACTGACCTTTTGAAATATTTGTCGGTTCTTCTCCTTCAAAAGCTAAATAGCTGTATTTACCGTAATGAGGAAGTTTAGTAACCAAGCCAGTAACTACTTCTTCTTTGCCTATATCTAAAAGAAGAATAACAGCACTGGGATTATTTGGGTTTTTAATAGAAATAAAAAAACTATTATTAGTTTTTTGCAAAATATTTTTTTCAAAGTTTACCGTAGTTGCTTCAATACCGGAGTTATAAATTTTTATAGAATTATTAATTAACGAAGAAAATTTATTTTTAAAACTAAGAAGCAAGACGGCATTGTCTTTTGGAAGCTCATTTATCTCATTTTCATTTTTAATTGTAAATTTATTTTCGTTTCCTTTTATCCATTGTTCAACAAAAGACTTATAAAGAGGATAATTTGGAATTGTTGTATCAGGTAATACAATTAGCGTATTCTTTGCACCGTAAGCTTTAGAAAAAGAAGATGGGATTTCCTGTGAGTCAAGTCTTCTGAAAACATCAAACTGTGGGTCTACAATTATTTTTAATACATTGGAATTAAAACTGATATTTAATTGCTCTTGCTTATTATTGATGGTAAAAATTTTTATATATAAACTATCTTTTGTTTGAAAAGCAATTGGAATATCCATTGCAAAAGCGTCTTCGATTTGTATCTGATTTAATGAGAAGGACAGATTAAATTTTCCATTTTTTTCTACTTGAGAAATATTTGCAAGATTAAATTCAGGTGCTCCTTTTCTGGTTACCCATTGCTTAAAGAAATTTTTAAGGTCTAAATTTGTAACTTCTTCAAATGAAGTTCTAATATTATCAAATGATGCAATTTCAAATGAATACTTTCTGTTAAACGAAGCAAAAGATTTCTTAAAAATTTCATCGCCTACTTTTTTTCTAAGCATATGAAACATCATCAATGTCTTACCGTAACCGATTGCTTCACTCGGACCATCGTGACGCGAAATAAATTTTGAAATGGGGAAGTCATTTGATTCATTTACATAATCTGTAAATCTTTGCAGAGTTGACATACGATATTCAGCACCCTGACCTCTTTGTTCTTTAATCAAATGGTCAGCCATATAAGCAGTTAAACCCTCACACCAGTTTCCTTTTTTAAAATCAACATAAACACTGTTGCCCCACCAATTATGCAGAAGTTCGTGAGGGTATGAGGAATGAAGTATAAAGGGGAAGCGGATTATCTTTTCACCTAGCAATGTAAAAGAAGGCATTCCGTAACCTGTCTCCCAGAAATTTTCAACTAGAGCAAATTTTGCATAAGGATATTTACCGATAAGCAGGCGGTACATTTCTAAATATTGTGCGGTCGTTTCCAAATATTTATTTGCTAAGCCATCATCGGGTGTACGAAGAAATGCCATTGCTGTTACTGCGCCAACCGGATAACTATATTCAGTAAATTTTGCAGCTATTAAAAATATTTCTTCCTGTGGTGTGTCAGATTCCCATTTATCAAAATGAAAATTTTCACCTTCTTTATTTTCAGTTCTTTTTCCCTGACTTACAGTTTTCCAGTCTTTTGGTGATTTTACTGTTAAATCAAAAGTTGTTAACTCATCTTTAAATGTCGGCACCCAATAAGTAGAACCGGCAAGATAAACACCTTTTTTATCAATAATTCCTGTGGATTGACTGAAACCCCTTTGGTAATTTTCTTTACTCTGTTCAATGTCAGATTTTATTTCCCCCATATATCTAATCTTTAAGGATAGATCATCCATATAATTTTCCGGAAATATTATTTCATAATTTGTAAGAAGCAATTCTTTATATGGTTCTTCATTTTCTCTATCTATTCCAAGCCCAGAGGCCTTTACTGAATTCTGAACAATTTTAAGTTTTGCACCTGCTGATAAATTTTCAACTGTAAAATATTGATTAATTAAAAAAGATAGTCCTTTCTTTAATAATGAATTTGGGATTGTAATATTATCCTTAACTGTGATTAGGGAATTTTCAGGTTGTAATTCTACTTCTAAATTATGTTTTATAAAATTAGTTTGTGCATTTAATAGTATTAAATTAGTTACTAATACTAATATTATGGCTAATTTTTTTTTCATCTTTTACCTATAAATTCTATTTCAAAAAAATTATCTTATATATACTTCTACAGTATTCTTCACATCCAAATATTTCTTAGCAACAGCTTTAACTTCTTCCAATGAAACATTTTTTAAAGAAGTTAAAAATTTATTGTCATAATTAATATCATTATTAATGTATAAAGAATTACCTAAATAATATGCTTGGTTTATGCTGGATAGTCTTCTAAACATCATTCTGCCAAGGTACATATTAACAGCTTTTTTCAATTTTAAGCTAGTAATACTGTCAGCAAAATCTGTATTAAATAAATTAGGGAATTGCGTTATTAATTTATCTACATTTTCCGGTCTTGTGCCCATGTTTATAAAAAACATTGCTTTGCTACCTTCAATGTCTATACCTGCACTCATTCTGTAAGCTAGTCCTTGTTTTTCTCTTATATTAAAAACAATATCATCGCTTAATAATAAAGACAGAGCAAGTAATACAGGTTTTTCATTTTCTGCAATTTCTTTTTGGAAACCGAAATATAAATATGATTGTTCGCCTTCTCTCTCAATATCAATTTTAATTGGTTTAGAAATGGGTCTAAATTCTTTGGTGTATCCAAATCCGCTGAATTTATTATTGTAATTAGTAGAAACAAAAGAACTGAAATAACTATTTACTTCTTCTGCAGGCAAAGGTGAGACAACAGAAATTATCATATTAGCAGGAGTAAAATAATATTTCCCAAATTTTAACAGGTTTTCATAAGTTACAACATTATTTGTATCCGGATATTTATCCGATACATAAATTGTTTCATTTAATTTAGTATCAAATAAATCCTTGGCTTTGTTGCCTTGAGCCATCACTGCAATCATCCCTAATTTCTTTTTTGCTTTTTCATACTGATCTAAAGTTGGGATAAAAGTTTTAAATTCATTGTTTAGAAAATTAATTGCACCTTTAACATCTTTTGCCAATCCTTCTACTCGTATATATCCAAATGAAGGGTCTAAATAAATGTTATCCATTGGAATGTATGGATTGTCGTTAACAGTATAAGTAAATCCGAATTGAAGTGATTTTTCCTTAGCTTCGTTTGAATTTAGTCTATCTCCAAAAGCATCGTGCCAAATTTGTGAAGCATATTTTCCATATAAAGATTCGTAAGCTGATTTATATTTGAAAAGATAGTGAATAGCTAAAAGATTGCTTCCTTCAGCTTGTTTAATAATAATAGCAGGTTTTTCCATAGTTTCTTTAAATAACATAACATCTGAACTATCTTTACTATTATTTACAACATCTGTAGTAAAGGGATGTTCAACAATCATTGTGAAAACTTTTTTTATTTTCAGATTCATTAAATTATCTGCTGCAGTGTAATATCCTTTACCACTGTATGAGTTTAAGATTGATTCAATTCCGAATTTAGCTAATTGATCAGCATTAAATATTCCAAACATATGCGGCTTTTCTGTATTCTTATAAAAATTTGTGGAAGATTTTATAACTTCGTTTTCAATAATTTCATTGGATAAAGCAAAGTTGGTTGTTGAAAAAATTTTAGAAATTGATTTAGCTATTTCTGAAATATTGTTTTCATTATTCAATATTATGTTTACTTCAAGCAGATTTATTATAGGGGCAGTAACAACAGAAAATTTTACATCAGCAAAATCATTTGGAAACTCTTTTTTTAATACAGATTTAATCGTATCAGAATTATTGGATAAAGAAATATTACATAGTTCATAAAATTCTTGTAATTGGTTATTTGGCAGTTCAAAAAAGATTTGTAGTTGTGGGTTTTTACCTTTGTAAAATCTATGATAAATTTTTTGTAGCTCATTATTTTCTTTAAGTGGATTAAAACCTGTTGTCCAATTATTTAGATAAAGGTAATTTACATTTCCGGGAGAAGCTTTACCGTAAAATTCATTTAACCATTTTATCATTTCTTCTTTATTAAAATTACCTATTACATTTATGATTATATTATTTGGGACATAATAATTCTTGTAAAAATCGTATACATCATTCCTTTTCATATTTTTGATAGTTTCATAAGTTCCTAATGTCGGTAAAGAAAGTGCATGGTTTTTATAAATAATTGAGTTAACATTTCTTTCAACTTGGGCTTGAGGATTTGCCAAAGTTTTTGCTATTTCTTCCAGTACAATTCCTTTTTCTTTTTCAAATTTGTTTTCAGGTAAAATTGAATTAAAAAGCATTTCAGACTGTAATCTCATTCCATCTTTTATTTTATCAGATGGAGTAACCATCATAAAGTTTGTATAATATTCTGAAGTGTTAGCGTTATTATAACCACCAATTAAATCTGTTTCATCATATAATTGTTTTTGAGTCAAATTATCTGTGCCGTTAAACAATAAATGTTCAAGCATGTGACTCATTCCGCTTGTTGCAAATGTCTCATAGGCAGAGCCTACTTTAACAACCGTATTTATTCCTACCATTGGAATATTATTTTTCTGGATAAGTAATACCTGAATTCCATTGTCAAGTTGGAAAACATAAACTCCTTTCGGTAATGAAGATTTATTAGTTTGAGAATTGACTGAAATTGTGAAAAGTATTAAAAAAGTAATAAAAAATAATTTTTTCATGATTTTTCCCTTTTATTAGAAGTGGGATAAAAAAGTAAATATAGATGAAATTAAGATCAAATTTAAGAAATAATTACTTCTTTATGTAATTATATAACAATTGAAAATATATTAATTTTAATGTTAAAGTATTATCTTGCAAATAATAAATCAATTTAAATTTAAAAGTTTTAACTAATATGAAAAAAACAATTCTTGCTCTTATCATTTTATTGCTCTCAGCTAATTCTTTCTCCCAAATTTCTCATTATCCTTTACCCGGAAGTGGAGAATTTAATGGTGGCTTAGGATTAAATTGGATTGATGGAAAATTACATTACGCAGTTCATTTAACACCTGAATTTACTTTTGATAAAATTGGTGTTGGGCTTGACTTGCAATTAAATTTTAATCAGGAGGGAAAACTAAGAACAGAAGACTTTAATGAATTTTCTGACTATGTAAGTGTTATAAGATATTTAAGATACGGTGAGAAAGGTGATCCGGCATACATTAAACTTGGTGCTTTAGATTATTATACTTTAGGTCATGGTTCAATAATGTATAACTATTTTAATTCACCTATTTACGATTCAAGAAAAGCAGGTTTAGTCTTTGATGTAAGTTTCAGCAAATTTGGAGTTGAATCTATATACTCAAGTTTTGGTGAAGCAGGTATTATTGGTGCAAGAGTTTTTTTAAGACCTTTTCAATTTACCAGTCAAGAAAGTATACCCATTATTGGACAGCTTGAAATTGGCGCAACTGTTACAGGAGATTTTCATGATGAAGCTGGAGTTATAGCAGGGACTTATTCTTTACCAAATAAAATATTTACACCAACCATAGATGAAGGACCAATTAAAATAATAGGACTCGATATCGGTTTACCTGTTATTTCAACAAATAATTTTAATTTAACTCTGTATGCTGATTATTCTAAGATTATAAATTTTGGATCAGGAGTTGCTACAGGATTTTTATTTAATGTAAAGAATTTAGGATTGTTAAAATTATCCGGAAAATTTGAACGCCGATTTAATGGTGAACATTACCTTCCATCATATTTTAATGCACTATATGAGATTGAACGATTTAGTCTAAATGCTACAAACGGATCATTAAAAAGTAAAGCTAGTTTATTAACTGTAAGAAATGCTTCTGACAATGGTGTATTTGGAGAACTTGGAGCTGATATAGCTGGATTATTTTATGTGAAAGGCAGTTACCAGAGATTAGACAAAACGCCAAACAGCGGGATACTTCATTTTAGAACACAAATAAATCCTGAAGATGGATCATTTGTAATAAGAGCCGGATATGATAAAATAAATATTGGTAATGAAACATCAATATTTAAATTAGATGACAATTCTCTTTTTTATTTTGAATATGGATATAAAGTTGCAAAATATGTACTTGTTTCTATGCTTTATAGTTGGACTTACACCCCAATTAGAAGCAGTAATGATGAAATAATCGACTATGTCACACAAAAGAGAATTGAGCCAAGAATTTCTTTTATTATTCCACTTTAATTATTGAAGTGTAAAGAAAATAATTTTACCATCATAATTAGAGATTAAAAATTCTCTGTCATTTATCTGTTGAATTGTGTGCAGTGCTGATGAGCCTAAAAATAATAATGGAGATATATTATAATTTTTATCTACCAAATATAGTATTCCGTGATCTGTAGTTATTAAAAAATTTCTATTGAATTCAATAGGTCTATTTTTTGTAATCTCTTCACCTAAATTCATTTTTAATTTTTTATAAATACCACCAGTTTTGGAATAATAGAATGATAAATTTTTTTTCTCATCAAAAGCTATAACCGTTCTGCCTGTAGAAGATAATCCAATTGAAAGATTTGGATTACCTTTTGATATTGTCAAAAGAGTTGTACCCAATAATAGATCTATCTTATAAATATTTCCTTCAGAAGTACTTATATAAATATTTCCATCATCACTAATTGGATTGGAAAAATCTGTTATTAAATCTTTTGTTTTCTTTGGTTTCCATTTCCAATATAACACACCGGTTCTGTCATCAATTGAATGAACACAGCCATCTTTGCTTCCATAAATAATTCTATTGTTAACAGATAATGGTTTAGTAATTATTTCAGAGTTAGAGGGATTGTTACTCCAAACCAATTCCAATTTATCTAAAGTGTAGCAATAAAATGTTCCGTCTTTAGAACCGACAATCACAGCATCGGTTTCAAGTCCGTAGAAATCAATTTTAGTTTTTAAAATCTCTGTTGTAAGCACACCATCAATTCCAATGCTCTGAATTATTTGACCGGTTTTTGAATTAATAGTTAGTAAATCACCATCGATTGTTGCTGCAACAAGTACTCCATTAATAATTGTTGGTTTGCTTATAATTTTGCTTCCAAGATTATGAGTCCAAATTATCTTAGCATTTTCATCTAAACAGAAAATAATTCCATGTTGGTTTATTACAAAAGATTTGCTGCTGTCAATAAGTACATTATTGGGAGTGTAGGTATTAAGATCTTTCTGCCAAAGGATTGAAAATTTTAGATCTGATTTTTTATTCGGTTGTGTAATGGAGTAATCTATAAAATCTAGTGAGTCTTGGGGTATAAAATAAAAAGTGTTGTCAATTGACTTATCATCTATTGTTAAGGAATCATCTTTAATGTATACAATATTATAATTTTTTTTTTCTTCAGTAATAAAAATTCTTACATCTTTTCCTGATAATAAATTTTTTAACTTTAATGAATTATCAATTTTAGGAAATGGATAATTTAAATAGATGAAAATCTTTTGAATCTTTGGGAAAGATTTTAATTGATCTGAGACCCAATTTAGCTCACTTGGTGTTATATGGGCAAAATTATTCAGCGGATATTTTTGACATCTGAGGCCAATATGTAAAACGGATTTATCATTAAAAATAAAATGATCTTTCTTAAAAATATTTTTGTAATCTGTACCAAGTGATAATGATCTTTCAATATCATTAATTCCTGGCAATAAATAATATTTTACAGATAAACTTTCTAATTGGGTTTTGACTTCCTCAAATTCCTCCAAATAACCATTTATTGAAATATTTCCTGAAATTATTAAAAATTTTATATCCTTGTTATTATTTATTAATTTTAAGTTCTCATTAAATTCATTATTTGTGTTGTCAATATTATAATTGATATTATTAAACCAAGCAAAACTACTCGTTTGTGCATTTATTGAGGTAAAGATGCTTATAAAAAAAAGAATTGTTGTAAATTTATTTTTCATTGTTATAAAAATTTAATACTTATTTTATAAACTTAAAAATTGATATAGTTCCAGCGAATTTAATTTCATAATAAAAAAGCTTTTTAATTAAATTTGGAAACATTTTTAAGTATTGAATTGTCTAATCCTATTAGTTTCAAAAAGTAATTACATTAAAAAATCAACAAAGAGGTTTAATTGTGGATATTACACTAATTAAAGAAAAAATCAAAAAAGAAAGTGCCTTTATTGACCTGCTGATTCAGGAAATTAGTAAAGTTATTGTCGGGCAAAAAGATATGGTTGAAAAACTTATTGTTGGTTTGCTTGGTAATGGGCATATTCTTTTAGAAGGTGTACCGGGACTTGCAAAAACACTAGCAATAAAAACTTTATCATCGGCTATGAAAGCAAAATTTCAACGCATACAATTTACACCTGATCTTTTACCTGCAGATTTAATAGGAACAATGATTTACAATCAAAAAGATGGTGACTTCAAAATTAAGAAGGGCCCAATCTTTGCTAATTTTATTTTAGCAGATGAAATTAACAGAGCTCCTGCAAAAGTACAAAGTGCTTTGCTTGAAGCAATGCAGGAAAAACAAATAACTATCGGTGATAAAACTTTTAAACTTGAAGAACCTTTTTTGGTTCTTGCAACTCAAAACCCAATAGAACAAGAGGGAACATATCCACTTCCCGAAGCTCAGGTTGATAGGTTTATGCTTAAAGTAAAAATAACTTATCCCAATAAAAATGAAGAACTAAGCATATTAAGGCAAAATGTATCTTCAGATGTTTCTCAAATAAATCCTGTAATAAATGCTGTAGATATTCTTAATGCCAGAAAAGTTTTACATGAAGTTTACATAGATGAAAAAATTGAAAAATATATTTTAGATATAGTTTTTGCTTCTCGTAATCCAAAAGAATACGGACTAGATAAATTAACCGGACTGATCAGTTATGGAGCTTCTCCAAGAGCATCAATAAATCTTGCATTAGGTGCAAAAGCAATGGCATTTATTAAAAGAAGAGGATATGTAATTCCTGAAGATGTTAGAGGAATTTGCCAAGATGTATTAAGACATAGAATTGCCGTTACTTATGAGGCAGAAGCCGAAGAAATTACTTCTGAAAATGTTATTGAAGAAATATTAAATAAAATAGAAGTGCCTTAGTAGTTAATATTTGTTAATCTTAAATATTTATTAATGGAAACAAAAGAACTTTTAAAACAAGTTAGACAAATAGAAATTAAAACCAAGGGACTTGTAAATCATGTCTTTTCAGGTGAATACCATTCTATTTTTAAAGGCAGAGGAATGGAATTTTCTGAAGTGCGTGAATATCAAGTTGGTGATGATATTAGAAGTATAGATTGGAATGTTACTGCTAGGTTTGGTCACCCTTATATTAAAGTTTTTGAAGAAGAAAGAGAACTTACTGTAATGTTGATTATAGACCTTAGTGGATCTTTAAATTTTGGAACAGTCAATAAAACTAAACAACAAATTGCTGCAGAACTAAGTGCAATATTAGCTTTTTCCGCTTTGAAAAATAATGACAAAGTTGGTCTGATTTTATTTACTGATAAAATTGAAAAATTCGTTCCCCCAAGAAAAGGAAGAAAGCATGTTTTAAGAATTATAAGAGAAGTACTTTCTTTTGAGGCAGAAGGGAAAGAGACAAACATAGACATGGCGTTACAGTTTTTTAATAATTCGATTAAAAAAAGAAGTATTGCTTTTTTACTTTCTGATTTTATTGATGAAGGGTATGAAAAGATTTTAAGAATTGTAAGTAAAAAACATGATCTTATCGGACTTGTTTTATCTGATAGAAGAGAAAAAGAAATACCAAAAATAGGACTTATAAAAATAACCGACTCAGAAACCGGGAAAGACAGGTGGCTTGACACAAGCAACAGAAAAGTTTATGAATCGATAAAAAAAATGAATAAAGAAAATGATTTGAAGAGAAAAAATATTTTTTTATCAAGCAGGTTGGATAACATTGAAATTGAAACTGATAAAGATTATGTGAAACCTCTAGTTCAATTTTTTAAGATGAGGGGGAAGAGGTTGTGAAAAAGAATTTAATTTTCATATTAATAATAATCTCGGTTTATTCCTCACAATTTTTTGGACAGACAATCTCTGCTGAAGCTAAAGTCGATTCACTTCAATATTTAATTGGTGATTACATAAAATTTAATATTACTGCCGAGTATTCAAATGAGATTAAATTAATTAAACCAAATATTATTGATAGCATTAAAAATCTAGAAATTATTGAAACAAAGACACCATGGTTAACTGTAGAGAATAACAATAAAAAAATCAGTTATACTTTTATTCTTGCAAAGTATGACTCAGGAAATGTTACTATTCCGTCAATAAATCTTTTCTATATAGTTGGGAAAGATAGTTTAGATTCAAAAATATTAAACTCCTCAGATGCAGAACTATTAAGTAACCCAAAGGTAAGAGTAATTACTACAAATCCGGTATCTTTTAGAGTAAATCTAGTGCAAATAGATTTGCAAAAAGATATAAAAGATGTAAAGGACCCTTTAAAAATCCCTTTCAATTTAAAAGAATTACTTATCTATGCTTTGATAGCAATAGTGATTATAGGAGGATTAATATATTTATACTATTGGTACAAGAAAAAGGGAAATGGAATTGTAGAGGACAAAAAAATAATTAAACACCCTCCACATATAACTGCATTAAATCAATTAAGAATTTTAAGAGAAGAAGGACTTTGGCAGCAAGGTAAAATTAAAGAATATCATTCCAGAATTACAGAGATAATTAGAAATTATTTTGAAGAAAGATTTAATCTACCTGCTTTGGAATTGACAACAGGCGAAACTATTGAGAAATTGATGGAAAAAAAAGAAACAGAGGTTATTTTAGATTCAACCCAAAGCTTTTTAAGTAATGCTGATTTAGTAAAGTTTGCAAAATATGTTCCATTAAAATCATTAAATGAAGAAATGATGAGTCAAGCAGAGGAAATTATTAATAAAACCAAAATGAATGTTGTTTCAACTAAAAATGAGGAAGTAAATGTTTAAAGGAATAACATTTGCTTATCCATGGATTTTATATTTTTTAGCTGTAATTCCAATTATGGTTTACTGGTATTTAAAAAAAGGGAAAAACAAACAGCCATCAATATTTTATTCATCTTTTAATATAGTTGACAGTATTCCCAAAAATTGGAAAGAAAGATTAATACATTCACCAATGATATTGAGAGCTTTATCATTAGTCTTTTTGATAATTGCTTTGGCAAGACCTCAATCATTTACAAGTGGACAAAACATTTATTCTGAAGGAATAGATATTGTAATGGATTTTGATATTTCAGGTAGTATGCTTGCTCAGGACTTAAAACCAAATCGTCTAGATGCTGCTAAAAATGTTATTGAAAATTTTATAAAAGACAGAACTGTTGATAGAATTGGTTTGGTTATTTTTTCCCGCTATGCTTTTACTCAGTGCCCTTTAACAATTGATTATAAAGTACTTACAAATTTATTGGCTCAGGTTAAAACAGGAATGATTGAAGATGGTACAGCAATTGGCAATGCAATTGCTAATGGTGTTAACAGATTGAGAGAAAGTAAAGCTAAAAGTAAAATAATAATTTTACTTACCGATGGAATGAACAATGCAGGCGAAGTTGACCCAATGTCAGCTGCACAAATTGCTAAAACATTTGGAGTTAGAATTTACACAATTGGTGTTGGAACAAGAGGTGAAGCTCCTTATCCGGTTCAGACACCATTTGGTATTAGAACACAAATGGTACCTGTTAATATTGATGAAGATATGCTTAAAAAAATTGCTGAGGAAACAGGTGGAGAATATTTTAGAGCAACAAGTACACAAGCATTAAAAAATATTTATGATCAGATAGATAAATTGGAAAAAACAAAAATTGAGGTTGTCTCTTATAGAAATGCAAAGGAAATGTTTGGCAGTTTTTTAGGTTTAGGATTATTATTCTTTTTATTAGATATAACATTAATAAGATCCATATTTAGGCCAATACCTTAATAAAATTGAAATAATGAATAATATTTTAAGTATATAACTTATGTTTAGATTTGAACACGCGGAATATTTGTACGGTTTATTTGTTATTCCTTTATTAATTGGAATATTTTGGTACACCGGTAGGTTGAAAAAAGAAGATATAATTAAATTTGCTAATGAATCACTGCACAAAATATTAATTCCGACATTTAGTGGGTTAAAAAACAAAATTAAACTCAGTTTTTTATTAGTTGCATTATTATTATTAATTGTTGCTGCTTCAAATCCGCAAATAGGTACCCGTGTGCAAGAAGTAAAGCAAGCGGGAATTGATGTTTATATTGTTTTGGATGTATCCCTCAGTATGACAGCTGAAGATATAAAACCAAGCAGATTGGAAAGAGCTAAGTATCAAATTTCAAATCTTATAAATAAATTGAAAGGTGATAGAATAGGTTTAGTAATTTTTTCGGGTGCAGCGTATGTTCAATTTCCTTTAACAACCGATTACTCTGCAGCTAATTTATTTTTGACTGCTGTTGATGTTAGCTCAGTTCCTCAACAAGGGACGGCAATTGCAAATGCGATAGATTTATCTATTAAATCTTTTGACTTAAAATCTGAAACAAAAAAAGCTATAGTAGTTATAACCGACGGAGAAGATCACGAAGGGGACATTAATAAAGCTATTGAAAATGCTGTTGCAAATGAAATAAAAATTTATACAATAGGTCTTGGCTCAACATCTGGTGTACCAATTCCAATTTATGATGCTGCTGGAAATCAAATTGATTTTAAGAAAGACAATCAAGGCAAGGTTGTTTTAACCAAGCTTGATGAATTAACTTTAAAAGATATTGCCGATAAAGCAAACGGGAAATATTTTTTGGGTTCAAATAGTCAAAATGAATTGGATGATATTTATAATGAATTATCATCTATTGAAAAAACAGAATTTGGAGTTAGAAAAGTAACTGATTACGAAGACAGGTTTTATTATTTTTTGGCACCGGCTATTTTATTATTATTAATTGAATTTTTTATGTCAAGTAAATCATCAAAATTCTTTATGGAATTTAGTAAGAGATTAAAAATCAGCATATAATAATTATGAAAAACACATTAATAAATATTATAATTTTCGCAATTTTTTCTTTAATGGGTATTATTTACGCGCAAAGCACAAGATCATTAATTAATGATGGAGTTGATCTATACCATAAAGGTAAGATCAATGACGCTGAAGTAAATTTTAAAAAGGGTTTAACTAATGAGCCAAAAAATTTAGAAGCAAATTTTAATATTGGAGATGCCTTTTATAAAAATAAAAGATATGATGAAGCGATTGATGCTTTTCAGAAATCATTATTGCTGAGTAATGTTAAAAAATTTAAGTCAAAAGTGTATCACAATATTGGTAATTCTTTTTTAAAGCAAAATAAATTTGATGAAAGTATTGAAGCTTATAAAAATGCTTTAAAGTTAAATCCAAATGATGAGCAGACAAAGTACAACCTTTCCTATGCATTGCAGCAAAAGAAAGATAACAAGAACAATAAAAATAAAGATAAAGATAAGAAGGACAAGGATAAAAACAACAAAGATAAGAATAAAGATAAAAACGATCCTAACAAGGATCAGAACAAAAATGATAAGGATAAAAATCAGGATAATCCACAGAATAAAGACAAGAATGATACCAAAAACAATCAAAAGCAAAATCCGGCTCAGGATAAAAAAAATAAAATTTCAAAAGAGCAGGCTAAGCAGATATTAAATGCACTAATGAATAATGAAAAAGATTTACAGAAAAAATTAAGAAAGATGAAAGCTAAGGTTGTTAAAACAGAGAAAGACTGGTAAATGAATGTTCAAAAAAATTAAATTAATAATATCTTTTATATTACTTTGTAGCTTTGGTGTTATTGCACAAACTTTAACTGCATCAATAAGCAGTGATAAAGTTGGGTTGAATGATCAATTCCAATTATCTTTTACTTTTGAGGGAACAGACATCAATAGTGTAAGAAATTTTACGCCTCCATCATTTGATAAATTTTTTGTTTTATCCGGTCCTAATCAATCTACAAGTGTTCAAATAATAAATGGTGCTGTATCGGGTTCATTGGCTTTTTCATATTATTTGAGACCCAAAGGATTGGGCAAATATACTATAGCTGCTGCATCAGTTAATTTCCAAGGAAAAGAAATAAAAAGCAAACCGATAAATATTGAAATTATTAAAGGTTCCACACAGAAAAAAAATGTGACAAATAATAATCAGGCTAATATTTCAAACCAGGACATTGCAGAAAATCTTTTTGTAAAAGCTTTTGTAAATAAAACTAAGGTTTATCTGGGTGAGCAAGTAACGGTTACTTATAAACTTTATACACGATTGAACATTGCGTCGCAAATGTCTATTTCAAAGCTTCCTCAATACAAAGGATTTTGGTCGGAAGAACTTAACACTTCAAACAATATAAATTTTACCACAGAAGAAGTTGAGGGCAAAAGATATAAAGTTGGAATTTTAAAGAAAGCTGCTTTGTTTCCATCTGAATTTGGAAATCTTACCATTACTCCGTTCGAATTAAATGTTCCTATTAGGATTAAAAATCAACAAAGGAAAGGTAATATTTTTGATGATTTTTTTAATGATCCATTTGACCAGGGACAAATTATAAACTATGCTGCAAAATCAAATGCTGTAAAACTTACAGTTCTGCCATTGCCAAATAATAATGTACCTGCTTCATTTAAAGGTATTGTTGGTAATTATACAATGAGTACTTCAATTAACAAAACTGATATAGAAACAAACGAAACCGTAACAATAAAAATTGATATAAAAGGAACAGGCAATTTAAAACTATTAAATATTCCAGAACTGGAAATACCTAATGGGCTGGATAAATATGATCCTAAAATAACAGATAGAATTAGTAGAAATAATATAATCTCCGGTGAAAAAAATGCTGAATATGTTATTGTTCCAAGAATTCCGGGCAAAAAAGAAATAAAACCAGTTGCCTTTTCATTTTTTGATCCTGATAAGAGACAATATAGAACTTTAACTTCTGATAGTTTTACTTTAAATGTAAGTCCCGGTAAAAATATTACTTCAAATACATTAACCGGAATTACAAAAGAAGATATAAAACTTTTAGGTGAAGATATCAGGTTTATTAAAACATCTTCTGCCAACTTATTCAAAAAACAAGAAACAGTAATTCTTACATATAAGTTTTGGGCAATGACAATTATTCCATTTATTATTTTTCTAACAGTTTTGAGCTGGCAGAAAAAACAAAATAAACTTGCCGGTGATCTGCGTTTATTAAAATATAATAAGGCACAAAAAATTGCTAAGACCAGACTTAAGACTGCTAAAAAATTATTGAGCGATAAAGATCAAAATTCTTTTTATTCTGAATTGTCACTTGCTCTATTCGGATATCTTGAAGATAAACTTCATTTACCAAAAGCAGAATTTTCAATGGATAAAGCAGAGCAATTATTAATTAATAAGGGTGTGAATATAGAACTTATAGGTGAGTTAAAAGCTTGCACAGAAAAATGTGAGTTTATAAGATTTGCACCAGAAAAAGGTGGAATTGAAGAAATGAATGAATTATTCAAAAAATCGACTAACATAATTGTAAACATTGAAAGGGAACTTTCGCAGAAAATTAACAGGTAATTAAATTGATAAAAGTAAGATCTAAATATTTCATTTTAATTTTTTTATTAGCCATTGCAGATAATTTTTTTGCCCAAAATGCAATATTAGATATATTAAATAAAGCGAATGAATTTTATCAGGCTAAAAATTATGAACAGGCAGAAGCAGCATATAGTTCGTTAGTAAATCAAGGATACGAAGGAACTGAATTATTTTATAATTTGGGGAATACATACTATCGTGAGAACAAACTTGGATTGGCAATTTTATATTATAATAAAGCACTTGTACTTAGTCCGAATGATGAAGATATAATTTACAACCTTACTATAGCAAATAGCAGAATGATAGATAAGATAGATACTTTGCCTGAATTTTTTCTTTTTAAATGGTGGGAATCGACTTTAGCAATATTAAATTTATCGGGTTGGTCATATCTTTCATATATTTTGTTTTTATTATTATTGCTTTGTTTTGCATTATATTACCTTGTAAGACAAGCTAAAATTCAGCGTATTTCTTTTTTTGCCGGACTAATATTCTTTTTATTCTTAATTATCTCTAGTGTTTTTACCGGCGTTAAACTCAACCGTGAATTAAGTGAAAAGAACGGTATCATTTTAAATAATGTTGTAGTAGTTAAACTTTCACCCGATGAAAAAAGTAATGATGCATTTGTTGTTCATGAAGGGCTTAAAGTAAAATTAGAAGATAAAGTTAATAACTGGGTAAAAATTCGTCTTCACGATGGTAAGGTCGGTTGGATTACAGATTCAAATGTTGGAACAATTTAATTTTAACCAAGAATACATCTATATTAATAGTGATATAATTTCTATAAATAATAATAGGTAAATAATGAAAAAGCTTTTTTTAATGTCAATAATTTTTTCTTTAGTCGTATTGTTTTCTGTAAATAATAATGCACAGACTAAAAAACAACCAAAAAAAGATAAAGACAAAGTAACAAAAACTGCAGAACCCAAAGTTGAAAAACTGAATACAGTTTGTCCGGTTTCCGGAGAAGAAATTGATGATGATGGTGTACTGGTTAAATACAAAGATAAGACATATCAGGTTTGTTGTAAAAAATGCGCGGTTAAATTTAATAATAACCCGGAAAAGTATTTGCAAAAATTAAAGGACAATGACAAAGTAGAGACACCAAAACCGGATAAAATTAAAAAAGATAAATAGTCTTTGTTGTTAAAATAATTAATATAACCCGATGTTGTTCTCAACTTCGGGTTTCTTGTTTTAAACCTTTATATTTATAAGTATGGATTCGAAAAAATATAATAATATAAAATTAGGGATAAGTATCTTCAATGGGCTGCTTTCTTTTGCGCTTCTATTTCTTTTGGTCTCTTCAAATTTAAGCAGAGAAATTGTTGAATTGTGGTCAAACTATTTTACAAATAGTTATATCATATTATTGCTGTTTATATTTTCAGTCGGCATTGCATTCAGCATAATATTTTCCCCTTTAAATTATTACAGCAATTTTTATTTAGAACACAAATACAATCTTTCAAACCAGACATTTATTAAATGGATTTGGGAAGGTTCGAAAGCTTTATTTGTATCTCTTGTAATTGGGATACCAATTCTTCTATTTCTATTTTATTCTTTAAATAGATATGAAAATTTTTGGTGGCTTCCATTTGCAATTTTACTTTTTCTTGTTTCAGTTGTTTTAGCCAGGATTATTCCCACTATAATACTTCCACTTTTTTATAAAATAATTCCAATTGAAAACGAAGAATTAAAATTAAGAATAAATAAATTAGCTGTTAATGCCGGAATCAAAGTAGAAAATGTTTACTCATTTGATATGAGTAAAAACACAAAAAAAGCTAATGCAGCATTTACAGGTCTAGGAAAATCCAAAAGAATCATCCTTGGTGATACTCTGTTAAACAATTTTTCTTTAGATGAAATTGAAACTGTAATTGCGCACGAACTGGGTCATTACAAAAAAAAACACATCCTAAAAAATATAATTATTGGAACTGTCTCTAGTTTTTTAACACTATTTTTGATTTCTTTATTGTATGATAACACATTAGGTCTTTTCGGATTTAAAGACCGGTCTGCAATTGCTGCATTTCCTCTAATTTCTATTTGGGCAATGATAATTGGACTTATACAGTTACCCTTTACAAATATGATATCCAGAAAGTTTGAATATGAAGCAGATAATTATTCAATCTTGGTTACTAAAAAACCACAAGTGTTTGCAGATGCTTTGAATAAATTGAACAAACAAAATTTAGGTGATGAAAATCCCCATCCATTGGTTGAATGGTATTTTAATAGTCATCCCTCTGTATCTAGAAGAATAAAGAAAATTGAATTGAGTTTATAGAGTTATGATTTTAAGTTATTTAAAAGTAACTGCAGTTGCTCTATATATAATTTTAGTTTCAATTTTTGCATTAGTTTTTGCTTTTATAGATAGGAGTTTTACTCTTTATCTAAAATTAAATAAAATCCTATCTGCAGGTGTATTAAAAATTACAGGAGTTAAATTTCAAATAACCGGACTTGAGAATATTGATAAAAATAAAACCTATGTATATGTATCAAATCACAGCAGCCAGTTTGATATTGCAGCTCTTCAATATTCAATACCTCAAAAGTTCTCTATGTTTTATAAAAAAGAACTATCAAACATTCCTATATTTGGATGGGCTTTATGGGCTGGTCCTTATATCTCAATAGATAGAATGAATGCAGAAAAAGCAAGAAGAAGTTTAGAAGGTGCAAAACTATTAATGGATAAAAAAAATATTTCAGTTTTACTTTTTGCTGAAGGAACCAGAAGTAAGACAGGTGAAATATTGCCATTCAAAAGAGGTGCTTTTCATTTAGCGGCTACTTCAGGTCATCCTATTATTCCGGTTACTATAAGTAAGTCGCAATTGATAATGCCCAAAGGTAAATTCAGAATAAATAAAGGAACTATTGATCTTCATTTTGATAAACCAATTGATACAAATGAAATTAAAAACAGAAAAGATCAAATTGAATTAATGGAAATAGTCAGAAATATTATAATAAGCAATCATCAAAACTGATATGTCAATCTCTAAAGAACAAGTAAAACACATTGCTAAACTTGCCCGTTTAAAATTAAATGATGAAGAATTGGAAAGTTATACAAAAGAATTAAGCTCAATTTTAGATTATATAGAAAAACTCAACGAACTTGATACTGCAAATGTAGAACCTCTAACTCATCCGATTGAAAATAATAATGTATTTAGAGAAGATGAATTGGAAGATTCTGTTTCAAGAGAAGATGCATTAAAAAATGCACCTAAAGAAGATGGCAAATATTTTAAAGTACCAAAAGTAATAAAGAGCAATAAATAAAATGGTAATTGGAGTTATACCGGCTCGCTTCGCATCATCAAGACTATTGGGTAAACCTCTTGCAAATATTGGTGGTAAACCTATGCTTCAGCATACTTTTGAGAGCGCTTCCAATTCAAAATTTTTAGAAAAAATTATTATTGCAGTTGACGACACAAAAGTTGAAGAAACAGCAAAAAAATTCTGTAAAGATGTAATACTAACTCCAAAAACAATTGAGACAGGTTCTGATAGAATTGCTTTTGTAATTGAAAAAATACCTAAAGCTGATATAATTGTAAATATACAAGGCGATGAACCATTTATAAATGGGAGAATGATTGACGAAGCAATTGAACCTTTGTTGTTTGATAAAACAATTAATGTTTCAACACTTGCTAAAAAAATAACTAATACCGATGATTTAAAAACCAGCTCTATACCTAAAGTAGTTTTTGACTATGAAAATTTTGCCCTTTACTTTTCCCGTTCACCAATTCCTTATGTTAGGAACAGTAAATCGGTCATTGATAAAATAAATAAAGTGGATATGTACAAGCATGTCGGTCTTTATGTCTTCCGCAGAAACACTTTATTTAAATTTACAAAACTAGAGCAAACAGATCTGGAGATGGCTGAAAATCTTGAACAGCTTAGAATGCTTGAAAACGGAATTAAAATAAAAATTGTTGTAACTGAATATGAAACTCTTTCCGTAGATACACCCGAAGACTTAGAAAGAGCCAGAAAATATTACAGAAAAATAAGTAAGAATAAATAACTCATCTTACGCAAAAAGTGAACAGTGAAAAGATGACATCTTTGTTTCCTGAATTGAATTCAAATAAAATGATAACTCTTTAACTAAATAGAGACTTTGTTTTCTTAACCAAAAAAATTCATTGGAAATGAATTTTTTGCCGAAGGCCGCTATATAAAATGTTTTTATAAAACATTTTATATAGCGGGGTTAACCCCTGGCAATTTGTAAGAAAAACATATTACTCAAATAACGAATTCCGA
>Ga0210044_10000926_pt1 | contig 44634 bp, 34 predicted proteins | sample CryGey13umfilter_2_FD_183959 | JGI IMG/M metagenome (GOLD analysis project Ga0210044, IMG submission 183959) | Groundwater microbial communities from aquifer in Utah, USA - Crystal Geyser 4/9/14 3 um filter (SPAdes) (version 2) | ecosystem: Environmental > Aquatic > Deep subsurface >... | reverse complement strand
AGAATGAAGTTCGACATGTGGGTATAAATCCTTCTTTAAGCCACGTATATTATAGCTTTAATACTATATCTTTAATAGCATTTAGAAGCTTTTTTTTAAAGGATTTTTAAGTCCGACAGCCTCCTAGGCCACGAATGTTACGAATTGTTGAACTTTACGGATGAATTTTCCTTGCGTGTCGCATGAAAATTGATCTTTTGTTGCAGTGCAGCATTTGAGTTAAGGTTGCACCGTGTTCTCAAAAGGAGCACGCATTCAACAAAGGATCCAACATCATGGAACAACGTTACATTGACATTGTCATTGACGTCCACATCCGCAATGCACGACAGTTGCGCTCTGAAGCTTTGGGCGAAATCCTGCGAACGACCTGGAAAAAATCTGTGGCGTGGCTTGCGCGTCTCGCCAACCGCCGACTGGAAGCGCACATCGTTGCGGCCAGGTCTTCAGCCAAGGCCATGTATTGAGCGCGACCAAGCAGCCCTCGTCACCATGAAAATCATGTTCAGCTTGGTAAGCTTTGTCGTCGGCTTCCTTTCCCTGGTGATCGGCTTGGGAAACCTGGCGTTCCTGAGTCAAACCTTGTCCGCCACCCTGGTCGGTCTCGGAGCCATGGGTCTGGGTTGCAGCTGTATCTGGGTGTCGATGCAAACGCTCGCCAGAAATTGACACGGCGAGGGGTTGAAGCGTCAGTTCGGCAAATCTTGCGCACGACACCCGCAACGCCGTCGCAGCTGCCAACCATTTCCTGCGCCAGCGGGGTCGATTTCATTGCCGAGCGTTACAGCAAACCACCGGCTAAACCTGCGCCCGGGTGCGATCAAATGCGGTGTCGAGGAGATGTTGGGACGGTGCGCGCCCGGCGCTGGTTGATGGATCAGCTGGGCGATGCGCTTTGCTACCTGTCCTGTGGCCTTCGGCCTCCTCCTTTATTCTGTCGCAAAGCGCATCGGATGGTGGTTAGGGCTCGCAAAGCAATAACTTGTACATTTGCCCAGCCATCTTTGGGCGCATTGCGTCGTTGCAAATCGCTTGTTTAGCAGAGCTAAACGGCGCGTTTTGCGCCTAGCACTGCATCCCAAATCTGGCCGTCAAAATGTCCAACTTATTACTTTACGAGCCCTTAAAGGGGAAGAACGATAATTTCACGCTGGAAGGGTTCAACGCCTGCGCAAGGGCTGCTCCGATGAAGTGACGACGCGCCGCGAAAATCGTAGCCGAGGTGCAGGCGGGCACGAAACCGTCCAGGCCCGCATCCTCGGCCATGCCACTTATGGCACGGAAGTGTGTTGCGAAATTTATATACGTTTTAGCCTTCTAGCCCAAGTAAATAAAGCGCAAGCAGCTATTGATTAAGTAGTAAACAAGTTGTCCATCACCTCCATTCTTCAAACGGTTTTTGGCTACCCGGCGTTTCGCGGCCCGCAGCAGGGCATCATCGAACACGTCACTGCTGGCGGTGACGCCCTGGTGCTGATGCCCACCGGCGGCGGCAAAAGCCTTTGCTACCAGATTCCGGCCATTGCGCGCCAGCAAGCTGGTCAAGGCATCACGGTCGTCATTTCCCCGTTGATCGCGTTGATGCACGACCAGGTGGGTGCGCTGCATGAGGCGGGTGTGAGCGCCGCGTTTTTAAATTCCACGCTGAGCATGCAAGAAGCCTCAGACACCGAACGGCGTTTGGTGCAGGGCAACATCACGCTGCTCTACGCCGCGCCTGAGCGCATCAACACGCCGCGTTTTTTGGCACAACTCGATTCCTTGCAAGAGCGTGGCTTATTAAGTCTGTTCGCCATTGACGAAGCGCATTGCGTGAGCCAGTGGGGCCACGACTTCCGCCCCGAATACCGCGCCTTGACGGTGCTGCACGAGCGTTACCCCAGCGTGCCGCGCATTGCGCTCACCGCCACGGCCGATGCGCTGACGCGTGCCGACATCATTGAGCGCTTGCAACTGCAAGATGCGCGCCTGTTCATCAGCAGTTTTGACCGGCCCAACATCCGCTACACCATCGTTGAAAAACGCGAGGCCACGGCGCAGCTATTACGCTTTATCCGCTACGAGCACCTGGGGGATGCGGGCATTGTGTATTGCCAGTCGCGCAAAAAGGTGGAGGAAACGGCAGCGTGGTTGTGTGACAGCGGCATTCCCGCGCTACCCTACCACGCCGGGTTGGACGCACGCGTGCGCCAGGCCAACCAAGACCAGTTTTTGCGCAGTGAGGGCGTGGTGATGGTGGCCACCATCGCCTTTGGCATGGGCATCGACAAGCCCGACGTGCGTTTTGTGGCGCACCTGGACATGCCCAAAAATATCGAGGGCTACTACCAGGAAACCGGCCGCGCCGGGCGCGACGGTGAGCCCGCTGATGCCTGGATGTGCTACGGCCTGCAAGACGTGGTGAACCAGCGCCGCATGATTGACGAGAGCCCGGCTGAAGAGACTTTCAAACAAGGCTTGCGTGGCAAGCTTGAAGCCTTGCTGGGGCTGGCCGAGGCCACCGATTGCCGCCGTGTGCGACTGCTGCGCTATTTTGACGAAGCCAGCCAACCCTGTGGTAATTGCGACAACTGCCTGCAAGCGCCCGAGGTATGGGATGCCACCGATGCAGCGCGCAAACTGCTGTCCACCGTTTACCGGGTGCAGCAGATGAGCGGCTTTGGTTTTGGCGCCGGGCACATCATTGATATTTTGCGCGGCAAGGTCACCGACAAGGTGGCGCAGCGCGGTCATCAGGGCTTGAGCACCTTTGGTCTGGGCGCTGATCTGAGCGAGTCGCAATGGCGCGGCGTGCTGCGGCAGTTGCTGGCCATCGACGCGGTGGCGGTGGACGCGCAGGCGTTCAACACCTTGGCGCTGACCGCAGGCTCGCGCGCAGTGCTCAGGGGCGAGGTGCCGGTGCACCTGCGTGTGGCCGCACCGAAGACGGGCAAGCACCGTACGCTGCGCACGGGCAGTGCTGCCTTGCCCAAAGTGGCGGCCGAACTGGACGGTGCCGCGCAAGCGTGTTTTGCTGCCCTGAAAGCCTGGCGCGCCAGCGTCGCGCGTGAGCACAATTTGCCTGCTTATGTGATCTTTCACGATGCCACGCTGGCCGCCATTGCACACAATGCGCCGCAGTCTTTGGATGCGCTGCAGGGTCTCAGCGGCATTGGTGCGCGCAAGCTAGAGGCCTATGGTGCAGCGGTGTTGGCAGTCATCAGGGACGAGGCTGCCGCTGTGGCGCGCGTGTGATCAGGCCGCCAGCGCCTCGTCTTCGCTGGCCAAGATGTGGTTGAGCGCGCGTGCCACGATCGGGGTCTGGTTGATGGTGCACAAGCGTTGATGTCGCAGCATGGCGGCTACTTCGCGTTCAGAGCGCACAAAGGCATCAAAGCCTTCTCGGTTGGTGAACAGCATACGGGTGCGCATGGGGCTGACCCAGCTTAAGCGGCAGCGGTGCTGTTTGCCGTTTTCATGCGTGAAGTCAAACCACATGCCACGGTTAAAGGTTTGCGCCAGGCTGTCAAATTCGTCTTTGGAGTCTGACAACTGGTTGGCCAGCCGGGCATCCAAAGCTTGCAGGGCTTCCTGGCCGGCGCGCTCTTCAAGTGCTGCAGAAACGGTGTCTTGGGCGGGCGCCTGCGTCATGCGAATCGCCAGGGTGTGGGTGGTGATCAAGCGCCGGGTGAACTTGGCGCGCGCCAGCTCGTTCCAGGCAATGGCATCCAGCCCTGCGTTCAAGCCGCGTACCAAGCCAGGCAACACGGAGACCAACTGACGACGTTCATCTACGGTGGTTTTGGGTTGGGTAGACCAGATCAACTCATCCATGGTTTGCAGGGCATCTTCCCATGGCTGCCGGTTGGAGTCGCATACTAGCCAGGCTTGAGCCAGTACCTCACGCCACTGCTGAGCTAAAAATGGCACCAAAAAATTGGCCAGGGGCAGTGATTTTGGCAAGGCCTTGAGGCGCGCATGCACCATCTCGTCGGCATGCGCCAGGGCATGGTCGAAGGCCTCGCCGGTACGTTCCTGGTCGGCAGTTGGTTCAATGCGGCCTTGGGCTTGTTGCTCGGTCTCGAACAAAAACTCATTGAAGCTTTGCAACAGGTCACGAAACAGGCTCAGGTCATCTTCAAACTCATTGAGCACCCGCTGCACCGTGCGCTGAATGTGCTCGTAAAGCGGGTCGTCCTCGCCTTTTTCAGGGGCCCAGGCAATCGAGGCATGGGCCAGTGTGTCTACCAAGCGGCGCGCCGGATGCTCGCTGCTGAGAAAAAAGTCGCGATCGATCATCGCAGCCTTGAGCACCGGAACCTGCAAGCGGCCAATCACAAACTTCATTTGCACGGGAATGGATTGGTCGGCAAACACGTAGTCAAACACCTCGGCTAGGGCATCCACGGTGCCGCGGTCAAGATCGGGGGCTCGGCGCACCTGTTCCATGTCGCGCATCTGGCGCAAGATGTTGCGGTCTGAGGGGTTTTGCCCGCTGAGCATCGAGGGCGAGAACGAGGCCACTTCGCCCGCCTGCAGGTTGCCCAGGTAGCCCATGAATTCAGGGTCAGCCGCCTGCACGGTCTGTAGGCCGTTTTGCATTACCTCGCCACTCATTTCACCCACAAACTCAGACTCGCCAGCGTCAGCATCGGTGGATTGAGGGGCGGCAAATGCGTCGTTTGGCGCAGTCGTGTCAGGTGCTGAAGAGGGTGCTGCTGAAGGCGCAGACAGCACGGCAGCGCTGACAGGTCGTGCCACCAGCCCAAGACGCTGCAAAAATTGCCGCGCCTGTGCCGCAAGGCTTCGCCCCACCGGAGCCAGACCCTGCCACGCAGAGGGAGCAGAAGACGCTGCGCTGGGCAGCGTGTGACCCAACGCATGCGGGTGCGCCATGGCCTGATGCGGCAGAAAGTTCGGGTGTTGCGTGACAGTCGGGGCAGCGCTGTGTGAGGCAGGAGCCAGCGGCGCTTGACTGGAGAACCGTTCGACTTCACGCCGGATGCGCAGCGTGGGTTTATCGGCAACGCCTGCTTCAGTCAGCACCTGATTCAGCTCTGTGTAAAGCGGGGCCAGATCCATGACGTGTTGCGGCTCAATCGACAGCATCAGGTCATCGGTGGCCTGTGGATCAAGGGCGCTGCGCTCCCATGCCAAAAGAAAAGCACGGACAAATATTTCAGGGCGAAAGGGGTTGCGCGAAAGGTTGGGCGCATTCAAATCCAGCAGGGCGCTCAGGCGCTTGGTCAGCGGGGTCAGGCTGGGCTCAAAATGCGCATTGAAGCGTTGGGTGACGCGGTCCAGCAGCAAAATCCGGTCCACTTCATTCATGTCAATCAGCGACAGAGACATGCCATCAAGCGCATGGTGTGGGACAGCCTTTTTTTGCACCGGCGCAAGGGCTGCATCCGGGAAAGCGAGCAGAGCTTCTTCGTCAATGGTGGCTTGAATGGCGGCGCGAAACGCCAGGTTGAACGCCTCGCCTTGCTTGTCCAGCAGCACATAAGCTGAGCGCAAATTTTGCGACTTACCAACGGATGGTTTGCCATCCATGACGTGCAGCAAATGCTCACGCACCCGGCGCAGGTTGTCGGTTTCATGTTCGGCAAAAAACACCAGCGCCCGGGCGATCAGGCCACGCAAATGCCGCCGGGTTTGCACATGCAAATCGCGGCTTGAATCGTCAAAAAAATTCATCGAATGGTGCGCCATGGCATACGATTTTCGCAGATTCCTCAGCTTAACGAAGATTTCTTGTTAAGAGATGTAACGGTTGTCAGGTTTGGTTTTGTGACCACAGACGTGTCCTTAAACCCAAATAATCCACTAGGGATGCGGAAATTGCAAATGTACCGTTTATGGCGAGTGCTGACGGGATGCAGTGCTAGGCGCAAGACGCGCCGTTTAGCTCTGCTAAACAAGTGGATTGAAACGACGCAATGCGCCCGTCAGTGCCGCCGGAAAAGGGATATTTGTAATTTCTGCATCCCTTAGGCGGCACTTCGTGCCTGAATGATCCTAGTAGTTCGTTTCATCAAAACGGTTACAAAATGAATTCGATGAATTTTCCAGACTAGCTAGGTCAGAGGAGGCGACATAGCCGTAGCTATGGCAACGACGAACCACAACGCCAGGCTGGAAAGGCACGATTTTATGTAAGCGTTTTAATGGAACAGACTGCTAGATTCTTCAGTTGGGTGATTTCAGCCGCAGAAACCGGATCCTTGACTTTGGTGGCTGCCTTGGCTGTGCCGTCCAGGTTGAATTGCAGAATGGCTTCCATGACGGCATAGGCTTCGCGGAAAGCCGCTGGTGCTTTGGTAGCAAAGTCTTGTCGTACCAGTTCAATCGTTTCCCTTGCCCCGGCGGCTCCATCAAAATTGCCAAGACCTTCTTTGGCGATTTTGAATACGCATCACGCTTGCTCTGGTAGGTGGCGTACAGTGCCTTTTCTGCATCGCCTAAAGCCGCGCTCAGTGGTATGGGTGAGCAAGGTGGCCGCATAAACTTCAGTGGCTTTGGCCAGTTGGCTGTCCAACTCCTGCAGCCTTTTCGTGAAAACTGCAGGGTCGGCATCTCCAACGCCTGAAATGTGGTCGTTCAAACCCAGGTAGTGTTCAGACACAAACCCTTTCATGTGCCCAAGGTTTTCAATCGCCGGAACCCATGAGGTAGCCACTTCCCTGCCTCGTATTTGACCGAAATGTTTTGATAAAGTGAATTGGCCGCGCTGAGTGCGGCTAAAACCAGGATCACTGCCAAGCCCAGCATGATGCGCATGCGGATGCCAATGTTGTTCAAGCTCACAAAAACACCCCAGTCAAAGTCAATGGAAAGGTAGGAAGTTATTTTGGTGCAAAAACCTGACTTTTCAGCGGCTGGTCATGGCGGGATTGGCAGGCTATTACCGATAACAAAGTGTGTCGCACGTCCGTTGCGTGGCCGCAAAACGATGTTATTTGCCGCCCAGCAAAGCTTCTTTCAGCTTGAAGTCAGCCGGTGAATGACCCAGCCAGATGGACATCAGCGCGGCAAAGAATTCAGGCTCTTTGAAGGGCTCGCCCTGCGCGACACCTTTGACTATGATTTGCGTGCCTTTGCCAGGGATCCAGTCGATCTGGAAGGTGTCGCCGCTAACCAGCGACTTTTGAGCGGCAAATATTTCGCCCATGCGAATCAGGCCGGGAATCAACTTGGACATGGCAGCTTTGCCCATGTTGTCTTCAATGCCACGGGTCAGCAACCTGCCCAGCTCGTTAGGATTGATTGCACGCACCATGGTCACGTGCAAGCGTTTGGGGCCGGGTTGTTGCACTACTTTTTCCAGGGTGTCGGCCTTTTGTGTCAAATATAGGCCGGCTACATAAACCTTGAAGATCACTTTGTAGCGGGTGCCTGCGCCGTTGAGTTTTAGGGTGCTGCCGGCCACCGTGGCGCTGTCTTCAACTTTGACCCCGTTGATTTCTTGTGTGGCTGCCAGTGTATTTAGGCTTAGCAGACCCGCAAACAAGGCGGCGATGAAGAGTTTAGTGAAGATCATGTGAAATCCTTTATAAAAGAACGATCGTGCGATTTTTAAGAACTAATATTTTCTTCTCTCAGCAGAACATGTACAACAGGGTTTTCATGGGGGTCGGGCGTTCGGGATGGGGGCGCAGCCGTGCAAGCCTTTGCTACACTCTTTGCATGTTCATTCACCGGATTCACATCACAGGTTGCGGCGACCGGGGGGCTTGGCCCTGGCGCTGGCGCGGGTCGCATGCTGCGGCAGCGTGGTTCTGACAACTTTGCTTTTGCATAACAACTCGGTGGCCTGAGTGCTACCTGCTGAATCCCTGAAGTGTCCCTCCTGTGGGTGAATTCGAATCTTTTGAACGCCCTCAGCCCTGCATCGCAGGCGGAGCCGGGAAGGTCACTTGAAGTGCAGTCCTTCACTGAAAGACGATTGTGATTTCCGAACTTGAATTCAAACAACTCAAAGCGCAAGGCTTCAACCGCATACCGGTGGTGGCGCAAGCCTTTGCCGACCTGGAAACGCCGCTGTCGCTTTACCTCAAACTGGCCAACAGCGCGCCGTTCAGTTTTTTACTCGAATCGGTGGTGGGTGGTGAGCGGTTTGGCCGCTACAGCTTCATTGGTTTGCCAGCACGCACACTGTTGCGTTCTAGCGGGTTTGGTGACCAGGCACGCACCGAGGTGGTGACTGATGGCGAGGTGGTGGAAACTTCCCACGCCAATCCGCTGGACTTCATTGCTGACTACCAAAAACGCTTCAAGGTGGCGCTGCAGCCTGGTATGCCGCGTTTTTGTGGTGGTTTGGCGGGCTATTTTGGTTACGACGCGGTGCGCTACATCGAGAAAAAACTGCAGGCCACTTGCCCATCTGACGAACTTGGCACGCCCGACATTTTGTTGTTGCAGTGCGAAGAACTGGCCGTGATAGACAACCTGTCAGGCAAACTTTTCTTGATGGTTTATGCCGACCCAGCCCTTGCTAACGCTTATCAAGGAGCTATTGAAAAACTAGCAAATCTAAAGCGCCAACTGGACCTGCCAGTACACGCCCCCAAAGTGCAGGCCAGCGTTGGTCAGCCTGAGGTGCGCGACTTTGCCAAGATGGATTACCTGGCCGCCGTGGCGCGCGCCAAGGAATTGATTGCCGGGGGCGACTTCATGCAGGTGCAAGTGGGCCAACGCATCAAAAAACCGTACACCCAGTCGCCTTTGAGCCTTTACCGGGCGCTGCGCTCGCTCAACCCCAGCCCGTACATGTACTACTACAACTTCAGCGGAGCCACGGCTGACGGCGCTGATTTTCATGTGGTGGGCGCGTCGCCCGAGATTTTGGTGCGCCAGGAGCAAGTCACCACCAACGGCCAGGTTGAGCAAAAGATCACCATCCGCCCGCTGGCGGGTACGCGCCCGCGTGGTGCCACACCCGAGCTGGACAAGGCGGCCGAAGTGGAGTTGATCAACGACCCCAAAGAACGCGCCGAGCACGTGATGCTGATCGACCTGGCGCGCAACGACATTGGCCGTATTGCCGAAATTGGCAGCGTCAAGGTCACCGACGCGTTCTGTGTGGAGCGCTACAGCCATGTGATGCACATTGTGAGCAACGTCGAAGGCACGCTGCTGCCTGGCATGACCAGCATGGACGTGCTCAAAGCCACTTTTCCGGCGGGCACGCTCACCGGCGCGCCCAAAGTGCACGCCATGGAACTCATCGACCAGTTGGAGCCGACCAAACGCGGCCTGTATGGCGGTGCCTGCGGTTACCTGAGCTACGCGGGCGACATGGACGTGGCCATTGCAATACGTACCGGCATCATCAAAAACCAGATGCTGTACGTGCAGGCGGCCGCCGGTGTGGTGGCTGACAGCGTGCCCGAGCTGGAATGGCGCGAGACCGAGGCCAAGGCACGGGCGCTGCTGCGTGCTGCGGAGCTGGTAGAAGAAGGGCTGGAGTGAAACGTTTCCTGCATCAATGGCGACAGTGGTTGCTGCTGGCTGGCGCGCTGGTGGCGGTGGGGGTATGGTTGGGGCTGGGTTTGTTGCGTGAACGCGAGTTTTTGCAGGCGCAGGAATTTGACCGTCTGGGAACCCAGACGCGGGTAGTGAACGCCAACCTGACACGCCAGCTCACCGCCATTGACCACAGTTTGCGTTCCATCAGTCAGGCGGTGCCGCGCTGGCAGCGCCTGACTGATGGAGCGTGGCAAGCCCGGCAGATGTTGGAAAACATGGACGTGGCCATGTCGTCGGTACGAACTTTTTTGGTGACCGATGCCAAAGGCGTGATCATTTTCTCCAACCGCCCCGAGCTGTTGGGGGTCAACGGCTACCAGCGCAGCTACGTCCAAGCGCCGTTAAAAGCGATGGATGCATCGCTTTTGTATGTCAGCGCGCCCTACACCTCGGTGCTGAACAATTACCTGATTAACCTGACACGTCTGCTGCTGGACGACCAAGGCCAGTTTGCCGGCGTGGTGTCGGCGGCCATTGATCCGGTGGATTTTGAGATTTTGCTCAATTCGGTGCGCTACAGCGGTGACATGCGCGCGGCGCTGGTGCATGGCGACGGCCTGGCCTTTATCAGTCAGCCACCCATCGGCGAGTTGCAGGGACACGACTGGTCTGCATCTGACTCGCCTTTTGCCAAGCACATGAACAGCCAGCAGGCGATGAGCCAGTTTGGTGGTGCAAGCGGCTTGGCGGCCTTCTCTAGGTTTGATGTGCTGTACACCATCTCCCCCAAAGCCTTGTTGATGGACAAACCGTTGGTAGTTATGCTCAACCGTGACCCCGTGGTGGTGCTGGGGTCCTGGAAAACCAGAGTGATTAACCAGGCTGTGATGTACCTGTTGCTGGTGGTACTCAGTGTGCTGATGTTGTCAATTTTTCAGCGCCAGCGAGCCCTGAAAATCATGACCGCCAAGCGCCTCAAATTGGCCACCGAGGCCAGCGGGGTGGGCATCTGGGAGTTTGACCTGGTGAGCAAGCATTACCAGTGGGATGAGGCCATGTTTGCCCTGTTTGGTCTGAACCCCAGGCAGGCCAATGCGCGCAACGACGACTGGATCAAACTGCTCAACCCGCAAGACTTGCAGCGCATGCGTGATGCCACGCGCGAAACCATTCAACAGGACAAACCGTTTGCCATGACCTTTCAAATCCGCCGCCCGGATGGTCAGCTGCGCTACATGCGCAACCGCGCCGCGCTGTACTCGGATGAACAAGGCTTGCCCAGGCGCTTGATTGGTGCCACCGAGGATGTCACCCGACGCAAGCAGGAAGAGGCGGATTTGCGTGTGGCCGCAGCCGCGTTCGAGTCCCATGAAAGCATGCTGGTGACCAATGCGCAGGTGGAAATTTTGCGGGTCAACCAGGCCTTCACCGCCCTGTTTGGTTACAACGCCAGTGAAGTGTTGGGCAAAAATCCGCGTATCTTCAAGTCGGGTCGGCACGAAGACGACTTTTACCGCGCCATGTGGAATGACCTGACGCAGCACCACCGCTGGCAGGGCGAAATCTGGAACACCCGCAAGAGCGGCGATGAATTTCCCTGCTGGCAGTCCATCACCGCCGTGTGTGACGATGCCGGCGTGGTCACCCATTACGTAGCCACCCAAACCGACATCACGCTGCGCAAGGCTGCCGAGGACGAGGTCAAGCGGCTGGCCTTTTTTGACCCGCTGACCAACCTGCCCAATCGCCGTTTGTTGGCCGACCGGCTGCAGCAGGCCGTAACCCACGCCCGGCGTGATCTGGGTCATTTGGCGCTGATTTTTGTCGATCTGGACAAATTCAAACCCGTCAACGACCGGTACGGTCACGCTGCGGGTGACCAGCTGCTGCAATCGGTGGCGCACCGTCTGCGCACCTGCGTGCGCGAGTCAGACACCGTGGCGCGTGTCGGTGGGGATGAGTTTGTGGTGCTGCTCGATGGCATCTCCCAGTCCAACGATGCGCTCCAGGTAGCGGAAAAAATCCACGCCGTATTGATCGCTCCGTTCCACCTGGCAAGCGGCCAGAGTGTGCACATTTCATCCAGTTCTGGCCTGGCTTTTTACCCCGAGCATGGGCTGGACGAGTCCACGCTATCTCGCCACGCAGATGTGGCCATGTACGCCGCCAAAGCCGCTGGGCGTGACCAGTATGTGGTGTACCAGGATGCGATGGAGCAGTCGGTGACAAGCGCTGCACCCAACGCCGCACCTTAAGCACTTGCAGGAACGACTTATGAAACTCTTGATGATCGACAACTACGACAGCTTCACCTACAACATCGTCCAGTATCTGGGCGAACTGGGGGCTGACGTGACCGTGGCGCGCAATGACGAAATCACCCTGGCTGATATGGACGCGCTGCTGGCATCCGGGCAGATGAATCGGCTGGTGATCTCGCCGGGGCCTTGCTCCCCGGCAGAGGCGGGTATCTCGGTGGCGGCCATTACGCACTTTGCCGGCAAACTGCCCATTTTGGGTGTGTGCCTGGGGCACCAGGCCATTGGCGCAGCGTTTGGCGGCAAGATCATCCGGGCGCAGCAGCTGATGCACGGCAAAACCAGCGTCCTGACGACCACGCAAGAGGGGGTGTTTGAAGGGCTGCCCAAACAGTTCACAGTCAACCGCTACCACTCGCTCTCCATTGAGCGCGCCAGCTGCCCCGCTTGCCTGAAGGTCACCGCCTGGACCGACGACGGTGAAATCATGGGCATCAAGCACACCAGCCTGGACATCGAAGGCGTGCAGTTTCACCCCGAAAGCATCCTCACCGAGCACGGCCACGCCATGCTGGGCAACTTCTTGAAGCCCCGCCAGGCCGCTGATGTTTGAAGCGTGGACGCAGCCCACATTCCATCATGCAAGCAATGACGCTCATTGCTATTAAATAAATAGCTATTGACGCTTAATTAATAAGGGCTAGAGCCTCAAAAACCATATAAAAAAAAGAATGATCGAACCCCTCATCAGCGCACAAGTTCAGCACTGGTTGACCCAGCCCAACTGCCCCGCTGCGCCCTTGCTGGCCTACATGCGCGCGCAAGGCCAACTGCGCGATGTGCAAATTGCGGCGCTGCAAACCTACCTGTATTTGCTGCTGCAGGGGCGCAACCAGCCCTTGTCCCAGCTTTGGGTGCAAGGCCTGTTTGCCAAGCCAGCCAGCTACGACGGCCCACGCAGCCGCATGCCAGCGCTCGCCCGCGAAGTATTTGCCCAGCAGCCAGCCGCCCACACCTGGTACCAGGTGTGCCAAAGCCAGCAGCCGCCAATAGCCACCTGGCTGGAAGAAAACCCGGATGTGCCCGACTACCTGGCGCTCACGCACGCGCTGTTTTACGGCTGGCAAAACACCGACTACGTTTTCAGCCTGCCCATGGGCTCTGGCAAAACCTGGCTGATGTCGGCCATCATGTACCTCAACCTCTTCCTGGGTGAACTGCATCCGGGCGATGCCCGCTTTGCGCAAAACTTTTGCGTGCTCATTCCGTCAGCCAAAAAGTCCAGCATCTTGCCCAGCCTGCGCAGCATGGCGCACTTTGACCCCGCCTGGGTGTTGCCCGAGCCCGCCGCCTCGCGCCTGCGCCAGCTGCTGCAGTTTGAGGTGCTGGACGCGGCCAAAACGGCCGCCAAAAGCAACCGCATTCAAAACCCCAACGCCCACAAAGTGGCCCAGCACCTGATGCAGCCCGGTCTGACTTTTGCTTGACGAGGTGTTTGGTGAGGAAAACTTTCGCAACGAGATTGTCTGGAAGCGGACCTCTGCACGAACCGATTCAACGACCTTCAATCACATTCATGATGTGATTTATTACTACACAAAATCTGATGACTTTGTTTTTAATGAAGCCTTCACGGAATATGACGCCGAGTATGTGGACACGGCGTACCGTGCCAAAGAAGAAGACGGAAGAAGATTTACGTCAAGCGATCTGATGGCAGCCGGGCTGCGCAACGGTTCAAGTGGCATGGAGTGGCGCGGCATCAATCCTGCTGCACGTGGTAATCACTGGAAGTTTGCGACGACCAAACTGGATGAATTGGATGCCATGGGGAAAATACTCTGGTCCAACAAAGCCGGTGGTGTGCCCCGGTTCAAGCGCTATCCGGATGAAATGAAAGGTGTGCCGCTGCAATCGATTTGGGATGATATTTTTCAGGTGGGTGCGCAAGCCGCCGAGCGCGTTGACTACGCCACGCAAAAGCCCGAAGCCCTGCTTCAACGCATCATTGAAACCTCCAGCAACCCTGGCATGTTGGTAGCGGATTTCTTCGGTGGCAGCGGTGTCACAGCCAAGGTGGCGCACACGCTGGGGCGGCGGTTTGTGCACAGCGACATTGGGCAAAACAGCATCCAGACGGCGCGCGACCGGCTGGCCGATGCTGGCGCGGCGTTTGACGTGCTGCGCGTGCAAGACGGCGTGCAACTGTTTCGCAACCCGGCGCAAACCATGGCCAAGCTCAAGGGGCTGATTCCCGGCCTGACCCACGCCCAGTCGGCGCAGCCGCTGCCCGACTACTGGGCCGGCATTTTTGCCAGCCACGGCGCAGTGCCCGTGGCGCTGCCCAACTTGCTGGACTCGGCCAGCCGCGTGTTTGACGAAGCCGCGCTGCACAAGCTCACCATGGAAGAGCTGCCCAAACTGGCCGATTGGGACTATCCGGTAGAAAACGTGGTGGTCTACACCATTGACGTGGCTGACCCGCAGGCTTGCGCCGCCTGGCTCCATGACCACAACCCCACCGGCATTGCGGTGGAACTGCGCGACCTCAAGCCACTGCTGACCAATCTGGTGCTGGACGATGAGCTGCAAGCTCATGTTGAGCCGATGGCCATCAGCCCGCAGGCTGGCCCTGAGCTGCCCCCGGATGCGCTGCTGCCGTCTGGTACCGATCAGCCCCGCTTTCGGGTGGTGGTGCAGCGCTACCACAGCGACTATCTGGCGCGCAAACTGGCCGAAGTGGTGCGCAAAAAAGCTTTGCAGCCCAGCGCTCTGGTCAAGCAGGCCAGCCAAGCCAGCCAGGCCGGGCAGCCGCTTGCGTCAAGCTTGCCGGTGGGCTTGAGCCAGGACGGGCTGGAATGCCTTGAATGGCTGTCGCTGGACTGCGAGGCCGCAGACGGCCCGTGGCACAGCACGGTTGAGGTGCGCATCGACATGAAAAACCGGCTCAGCCAAAACGGTGTGCGGCAAAGCACGCCTTGGGACGGCACGCTGCTGTGCGCCACCGCCCCCAAGCGCCTGCGGGTGCGCAATGTGGCGGGCGATGAATGCACGGCGGTTCTTTAGCTATGATTTATATAGCTGTTGACGCTTATTACATAAGGCCTAGAGGTCTAAAAGTCATTTATTTTTTTGCTTATCCAAGGTATTCAGATGCCCAAAAAGCCCGTTAGCCAGCAGCAGCAATTCAAAGCCTGGCTCAGCCAGCAAACACCGCAGACGCTGGTGACCCTGTTGCTGGAAGCGGCGCAGCGCGACGAGCGCCTGGCGCAGACCTTGTTGGTCAAGTCGACCCCAGCGCACGCTCAAGACAGCTTGGTAGATGACCTGCGCCTGGTGATCAACGATGTGACCACGGTGGACGGCTTTGTCGACTGGCGCGCCATGCACCGTTTTGTCGAGCCGTTAGACCGCGCCGTGGACACCCTTGAAACCTTGTTGACATCGGAGCATGCGGCCGCCTTGGTTGAGCTGGCCCAATACGCCATCGAGCAAACCGAGATGGTTCTGGAGAATGTAGACGACTCAGATGGACAGGTGGGTGATGTGCTGTGCCGCTTGGGTGATTTGCACCTTAAAGCCTGCAAATTGGCAAGCCCAGACCCAGCCGCCTTGGCGGCTGAATTGTTTCGGTTGGAAACCACACTACCCTTTGGCGTGTGCAGTTTCAGCGCAGAAACCTACCGCAGTGTGCTGCGAAAAACCGGGTTGCACGCCTATCGGGCTCTGGCGCAAGCCCAATGGGACTTGCTGGCAGCAGCTGACAAGGGCGGTTTTGACCTCCACCGTTACAAAATGACCCGCGTGATGGAAGACTTGGCCAAGGCCAGTGGTGATGTGGATGAACTGGTGGCGATCAAAGCGCAAGACCTCTCCAGCGCCTACAACTATTTGGCGATTGCAAAAATCTTGGCCGAGAACAAACGCCATGCACAAGCGCTGCAGTGGGCCGAGCGGGGCTTGCAAGCCTATCCTGAGCGCACCGACAACCGCTTGCGTGATTTTGTGGCGGAGGCGTATTTGAGTGGCAAGCGCAACCACGAGGCGCTACAACTGACCTGGATTCAGTTTGAGGAGCAGCCCGGCCTTGAGTCTTACCAAAAGCTGCACGGTGTGGCAAACAAGCTTGATCTTTGGCCCCAGCAGCGAGACCGTGCGCTGGCCTGGCTGCAGCAAGACATCCACCGCCAAGCCAACCAGACCAGTCGCTTCAATCCCAAACCATCCGCCCCCGATGTGTCACGTTGCGTTGCCATTGCTTTATGGGAGAAAGACTTGGATGCTGCCTGGGATGCGATCCACCAAGGGGAGTGCGCTCAAGGCCTTCGTTTGAGCTTGGCACAGGCGCTGGAGCCCACCCGACCACGCGAAGCCATCGTGTTGTACCGGCAGACCATTCCCGAAATGGTGGCGCTCACTCATAATGATGCCTACGCCAGCGCGGTGGTGTGGTTGCGCAAGGTCGGGCAGTTGATGACCAAGCTAGGGGAAGCCCCGCAATTTGCGGTGTATGTGGCAGAGCTGCGAAGCACCTTTAAGCCCAAGCGCAATTTCATCAAACTACTTAACGAGGCGAAGCTGTGAGACTTCGCTTTGCCGACTAAGGGCTTGTTCAACAAGAACACCCCAAAGCATGAAACACGCGTGCCCTGCGTAGGGCGGGTTTCAACCCGCCATGGCCGACTGAAGTCGACCCTACGACACGCCATTCTTGTCGGCTGTGGGCGTTGTTTCACGTTAACGTTCACGTTAACGTTCATGTTCATGTTCATGTTCATGTTCAACAAGGACACCCCAAAGCACGAAACACGCGTGCCCTGCGTAGGGCGGGTTTCAACCCGCCATGGCCGACTGAAGTCGACCCTACGACACTACCAGTAAAAACGATCATGAAATTCAAATCGGCACCAAACTTTTTCGACCGCAAACCCGCGTGGTTATTGGGTTTGCGTCAAACCAAAACCACGTTCACCGGACAGTAGTGATAAAAAATATAGTTTATTAAACAATTTAAATAAGGGCTAGAGGCCAAAATGATTCAAACAAAAGTTGATCTGCGCAGCGACACCGTAACCCAACCCACCCCGGTCATGCGTGCTGTGATGGCCGCTGCGCCGGTGGGCGACGACGTGTTTGGTGACGACTTCAGCGTGAATGCGTTGCAAGACCAGTTGGCGGCCATGCTGGGCTTTGAGGCGGCCTTGTTTGTGCCCACCGGCACGCAGAGCAACCTGTGCGCGATCCTGGCGCACTGCCAGCGCGGTGACGAGTACCTTGTGGGTCAATTTGCCCATACCTACCGCTGGGAAGGCGGCGGCGCGGCGGTGCTGGGCAGCGTGCAGCCGCAGCCTTTGAGTCATCAGGCCGACGGCACGCTGGCGCTGGCCGACATTGAAGCCGCCATCAAGCCGGATGACGTGCACTTTGCCAAAACCCGGTTGCTGACGCTGGAGAACACCTTTGGCGGCAAGCTGCTGCCGTTTGCTTATGTGCAGCAGGCCACCGATCTGGCGGCACAGCACGGGCTGGCGCGGCATCTGGACGGTGCGCGGCTGTTCAATGCGGCGGTGGTGCAGGCCACGCAACTGGCTGAAAAAAATATGATAAATCAGGCTGTAGCCCCCGTATTACAAGCACATCGCGCTATTGAATTGGAAACAATTGTCAAACAAGCCCGCCGCATTGCCGGGTGCTTTGACAGCGTGTCGGTGTGTTTGAGCAAAGGTCTGGGCGCACCGGTGGGCTCGGTCTTGTGCGGCTCGGCTGAATTCATTGGGCGTGCCCGGCGCATTCGCAAAATGGCCGGTGGCGGCATGCGCCAGGCGGGCATTCTGGCCGCTGCGGGCAGTTACGCGCTCGATCACCATGTCGTCCGGCTGGCCGCTGACCATGCCCTGGCTGCGCGTCTGGCGGCGGGTTTACAGGGCTTGCCCGGCGTGCTGGTGGAGCCGCCGCAGAGCAACATGGTGTTTGTCGATTTGGTCGATCAGGCCAAATCCAGAGCGCCTGAGCTGCTCGCATTTTTGAAGCAAAACGGTGTGCTGGCCACTGGCTTGTACCGACTGCGGTTTGTGACCCATCTGGACGTGGATGCGCCCGGTGTGGACCACGCGGTGGCCGTCATGCGCGATTTTTTCAAACGGCAAGCATGATCCTAGATTCCTCAGTTGACCGCTGACCTGTACCAATAAGTGCTTATGAATATTAACTTTTTCGGCGTTGATCAACTTCACCTTATGGGTGACGGCGCTACACACCCGATTGAGCAGCTGGCGACGCGCCTGGGGGCGTTGCTCCTCCTTGCAGGCAGTAGCCTGCCGCGCCGTCGCGCCTACCCAGACACGCCGCCAGCAGCCCACTCGGGCGCGTCCAACTGAGGAATCTAGGATGATCCCGGGCGTGGAACATTTGGGCTTGTTTGTGCTGGCTGGCTGGCTGCTGAACCTGACCCCGGGGCCGGATGTGCTTTTTATTGTGACCAACGCGCTCCAGCGCGGCGTGCGTGCCGGGTTGGTTGCGGCACTGGGCATCACGGCCGGGTGTTTTGTGCACATTGTGGCCGCTGCGCTGGGTGTCAGCGCGGTGTTGGCCGCCTCCGCCACGGCGTTCACGGTGCTGAAATGGGTGGGAGCGCTGTATCTGCTTTACGTCGGTCTGCAGCTACTGTGGTCCAAAGCGTCTGCCAAGTCTGAATCTGATTCAACTTTTATAGCTGCTAGCCCAATGGATACAAGGGCTAGAAGCCTAAAAAGCATATTTTTTAAAGGCTTCTGGACGAACGTGCTTAACCCCAAGGTGGCGCTGTTTTTTCTGGCCTTTGTGCCGCAGTTCATCGCCCCGGACGCGCCCCACAAGGCACTGACGTTTGTGCTGCTGGGCGTCATGTTTAACGTCAATGCCCTACCCGTCAACTTTGGGTACGCCGTGTTGGGTGGCTGGGCGGCGCGGCGCCTGGGCCTGGTGCAGCGCGGCATGCATTGGTTCGAACGCGTGGCGGGGGTGATGTTTGTCGGCTTTGGCATCAAGCTGGCCTTGACCGACAATCCCGCCTGATTGTTAACGGCAAATGCCGTACCTGTTCACCGATCAAAGGAGCAACATGACCCACGCCATCACCATCACCCCGCAGGAAGCGCTGCTGCGCACCATCGAACACCGCGAGATTTTTCATGACGAAATGCTGCACATCATGCGGCAAATCATGGCCGGTGAGTGGAGCCCGGTGATGCTGGCAGCCTTCATCACCGGCTTGCGGGTCAAGAAAGAAACCATTGGCGAGATCACCGCCGCCGCGCAGGTGATGCGCGAGGTATCGACCAAGGTGCTGGTGGCCGACAAAACCCATTTGGTCGACATTGTGGGCACCGGCGGCGACGGTTCGCACACCTTCAATATTTCCACCTGCGCCATGTTTGTGGCGGCTGCTGCCGGGGCCAAGGTGAGCAAACATGGCGGGCGCAGTGTCAGCAGCAAGAGCGGCAGTGCCGATGTGATGGAGTCGCTGGGGGTCAACATCAACCTCAAACCCGAAGCCATTGCCCAGTGCATCGAGCAGGTGGGTGTGGGTTTTATGTTCGCGCCCAACCACCATCCGGCGATGAAAAATGTGGCACCGGTGCGCCGTGAAATGGGCGTCAAAACCATCTTCAACTTGCTCGGGCCTCTGACCAATCCGGCAGGCGCGCCGAATATTCTGATGGGCGTGTTTCACCCCGATCTGGTGGGTATTCAGGTGCGCGCGCTGGAGCGCCTGGGCACTGAGCATGCGGTGGTGGTGTATGGCAAAGACGGCATGGACGAGGTGAGCCTGGGTGCAGCCACGCTGGTGGGTGAGCTCAAAGACGGCAAGGTGACCGAGTACGAAATTCACCCCGAAGACTTTGGCTTGAGCATGGCCAGCAACCGCGCCTTTAAGGTGGAAACGCCTGAGCAGTCGCGCGCCATGTTGCTCGATGTGCTGAACAATGTAGACGGCCCGGCTAAAGAAATCGTGGTGCTTAACGCTGGCGTGGCGCTGTATGCGGCCAACGTGGCGCCCACCATGAAGGACGGCATTGAGCTAGCGCGCGCTGCCCTTGAATCAGGCGCTGCCAAAGCCAAGTTGGACGCCTTGGTGACCGCAGCGCACCGTTTGAGTGTGGTTTGACAGGTGGCGGGTTTTCAAGCCCTATGTTTTTGGGTTCTCTCCCCATTCCTTGGGTAATGGACTCGGTTGTTTTCTTTAGCTAGGAGCCGTTCACATGGCACTTTTAAACACGGATGGCGCCTGGATCGCCATCGGCATTTCGGTGCTTTTTATTGTTGCGGGGCTGGTACTGCACCGCGTGTTTGTCAATATTCTCAAAAATGGCGCGCAGGAGCCGACCCAACATGACTGATATTCTGGAAAAAATCGTAGCCGTCAAACGCCAGGAAGTCGCGGCGGCGTGCAAGCGCAAGTCGCTGGCCGACGTTCGGTTCGATGCCGAGAGCCGTGTGCTGACGCGGGATTTTGTGGCGGCCATGCGGGCGAAAATCGCTTCAGGGCACGCGGCAGTGATCGCCGAAATCAAAAAGGCCAGTCCGTCCAAAGGCGTGTTTCGCGACGACTTTATTCCCGCCGATATCGCCCAGAGTTACGCCGAATATGGCGCTGCCTGTTTGTCAGTGCTCACTGATGTGCAGTTCTTCCAAGGCTGTGTGGACTTTCTCAAGCAGGCCAGGGCGTCATGCCCATTGCCGGTGCTGCGCAAAGATTTCATGATCGATGCCTACCAAATCTACGAGTCGCGGGCCATGGGCGCCGATGCCATTTTGCTGATCGCCGCTTGCCTGGACGATGCGCAAATGAAAGACTTTGAGCAAATTGCCCACAGCCTGGACATGGCGGTGCTGGTGGAGGTGCATGACGCAGCCGAACTGCAGCGCGCACTGAAGCTGAAAACGCCGCTGATCGGCATCAACAACCGCAACCTGAAGACCTTTGAGGTGTCGCTTGACACCACCTTGGCGCTGATGCAGGGCGTGCCCGCTGATCGCATTGTGGTGTGTGAAAGCGGTATCCACACGCGTGAGGATGTGTTGCGCATGGGCTCGGCCGGGGTCAATGCGTTTTTGGTGGGCGAGGCGTTCATGCGTGCCAAAGAACCTGGCGAGGCGCTGGCGGCGCTGTTTGGCATGCCCGCCTTGGGGTAAGTTAGTGGAGGCTACGCAGCTGCAGTTGGCTGAGCCATTGAATTGGCCTGTAGTCCTTGATTGGCAAGGGCTTGTTGCTCGTTTTTTTGAATCAAATCAAGGTCAATCCTTGTTGACTTTTTTGCGTGCACGTCTGGCTGCGGGGGTGGTTATTTTCCCGCCAGAGCCGCTGCGGGCGCTGGCCTTGACGCCACTGCAATCGGTGCGGGTGGTGATCTTGGGGCAAGACCCGTACCATGGTCGGGGGCAGGCCGAAGGTTTGGCGTTTTCGGTGCCTGCGGGGGTGTTGCCACCGCCATCCTTGCGGAATATCTTCAAAGAATTGCAGCGTGATCTGGGTGAGCCTGCGCCGCCGTTCCCGACCCCTGGCGGGAGTCTGGTGCGCTGGGCGCGGCATGGTGTGTTGCTGCTCAACACCTGTTTAACGGTGGAAGAGGGGCAAGCGGCCAGCCATGCGGGCAGGGGCTGGGAGGTCTTGACCGACGCCATCATCCGTGAAGTGTCTGAGCGTTCTGAGGCAGTGGTGTTCATGTTGTGGGGCAACCATGCCCAAGCCAAGCGCGCGCTGATTGATGCATCGCGGCATCTGGTTTTGTGTGCCAACCACCCTTCGCCCTTGTCGGCGCTGCGGCCTCCTGTGCCATTTATCGGGTGTGGGCATTTTTCGCAAGCTCGGGACTGGCGCAGTCAGCATCAAGGGGTGAAAGCAGCGTGCAAGGTGGACTTCAAATCGGCGTGAGCCGCAGAAAATCTTGGTGCGTTGTGCGTGAGGTGTTGATTTGATGGCATAATCTCGAGTTCTTTGTGGAGAGGTGGCCGAGTGGTTAATGGCAGCAGACTGTAAATCTGCCCTCTTACGAGTACGGTGGTTCGAATCCACCCCTCTCCACCAATGAATTTAAATAATTGAATGTGACGCTATAGCGAGGCGTAGGGCGCTTAAAGCTGGATTGGTTTGGCTTCTAGGCGGGAGTAGTTCAATGGTAGAACCCTAGCCTTCCAAGCTAATGACGCGGGTTCGATTCCCGTCTCCCGCTCCAGTGTCGTCAGGTAGAAATATTGCCCATTTGGCTCAGTGGCAGAGCACTCCCTTGGTAAGGGAGAGGTCCCGGGTCCGATTCCCGGAATGGGCACCACTTTGGTGTTCGGTGTCGGCTTTGATTTGTGGGTTGACGCTGGTTTATTAATTTGACAGTCTTTTAATTTTCGGAGTCTGAAAATGGGAAAAGAGAAATTCACGCGCACCAAGCCCCACGTCAATGTGGGCACCATCGGTCACGTTGACCATGGCAAAACCACCCTGACTGCAGCCATCACCACCGTGCTGGCAGCCAAGTTTGGCGGCTCTGCCAAGGCCTACGACCAAATCGACGCAGCGCCCGAAGAAAAAGCCCGCGGCATCACCATCAACACCGCCCACGTCGAATACGAAACGGCCAACCGCCACTACGCCCACGTCGACTGCCCCGGCCACGCTGACTATGTGAAAAACATGATCACCGGTGCTGCGCAAATGGACGGTGCTATTTTGGTCTGCTCGGCTGCTGACGGCCCCATGCCCCAAACCCGTGAACACATCCTCTTGGCTCGCCAAGTTGGCGTGCCCTACATCATCGTCTACCTGAACAAATGCGACATGGTCGACGACGCTGAACTGCTTGAACTAGTTGAGATGGAAGTGCGCGAACTCCTGGACAAGTACGACTTCCCGGGCGATGCCACCCCCATCATCCACGGCTCTGCCAAACTTGCCATGGAAGGCGACAAAGGCGAACTCGGCGAAGGCTCCATCATGAAGCTCGCTGACGCCCTGGACAGCTACATCCCCCTGCCCGAGCGCGCTGTGGACGGCGCTTTCCTGATGCCCGTAGAAGACGTGTTCTCCATCTCTGGCCGTGGCACCGTGGTGACCGGTCGTGTGGAGCGCGGCATCATCAAAGTCGGCGAAGAAATTGAAATCGTCGGCATCCATGACACCCAAAAAACCACCTGCACCGGCGTGGAAATGTTCCGCAAGCTGCTCGACCAAGGACAAGCTGGCGACAACGTCGGCATCTTGCTGCGCGGCACCAAACGCGAAGACGTGCAACGCGGCCAAGTGCTGTGCAAACCCGGCTCCATCAAGCCGCACACCCACTTCACCGGTGAAATCTACGTCTTGAGCAAAGACGAAGGTGGCCGTCACACCCCGTTCTTCAACAACTACCGTCCCCAGTTCTACTTCCGTACCACGGACGTGACCGGTGCGATCGAGTTGCCAGAAGGCAAAGAAATGGTGATGCCTGGCGACAACGTGTCGATCACCGTCAAGCTGATTGCCCCCATCGCCATGGAGGAAGGCCTGCGCTTCGCCATCCGCGAAGGTGGCCGCACCGTGGGTGCAGGTGTGGTGGCTAAGGTGATTGCGTAAGGAGCTATTGCTTCAAGCGTAGAACGAAAAGCTTTAAGCCGAAAAGCTTTCAACTGACAAAGGGGCATAGCTCAATTGGCAGAGCGTCGGTCTCCAAAACCGAAGGTTGTAGGTTCGATTCCTACTGCCCCTGCCACCTAAGTTTGGGTGGTATCAAGAAGCCCGCTATGCAAATAGCGGGCTTGTGCGTCTGATAGATGCAGATTTTTATGAGTAATTTGGGACGCAAGTCAAGTCAATAATGGCCACCACACAAGTACAAACTGTCAACACTACTGCAGACAAGGCCAAATTGGCGGCTGCTGCGGCCATGGTTGTTATTTCTTTGGCTGCCTATTACGCGCTCAGTTCCAAAGGTTCTTTGTTTCAGTGGCTAGGTTTGCTGGCTGGTTTGGCTGTGGCTGTTGTGATTTTTTTGACATCTGAATCAGGTCGGGCGCTGGTGGCCTTTGGTCAAGATGCTGTCAAAGAAGTCAAAAAAGTGGTTTGGCCAGCGCGTAAAGAAGCAGTCCAAATGACGGTGTACGTGTTTGGTTTTGTGTTGGTCATGGCGCTTTTTCTCTGGTTGACCGACAAAACGCTCGAATATGTTTTTTATGATTTGATCCTGGGGTGGAAAAAATAATGACTGATGCTGTAGAAACCTCCCTGGAAAGCGTTCTGACGGCTGCTGAAACGCTGGCTGTGCCGCCGGTCAATCCGGACTTGCGCTGGTATGTGGTGCATGCTTATTCGGGCATGGAAAAAGCGGCTGAACGCAACATCATCGAACGCATCACCCGCGCGGGTATGCAGGCCAAGTTTGGCCGCACACTGGTGCCCATGGAGGAAGTGGTTGAGATCAAGAATGGTCAAAAGAAAACCACTGAGCGCAAGTTCTTTCCAGGCTATGTGTTTGTAGAAATGGTCATGGACGATGACACCTGGCATTTGGTTAAACACACCAACAAAGTGACTGGTTTTGTCGGTGGTGGCAAGACGCGCCCCTCGCCCATTTCTGAAGCTGAGGTCATGAAGATCGTCAGTCAAATGCAAGAAGGAACCGAGAAGCCGCGTCACAAGGTTGAATTTGTGGTGGGTGAAATGGTGCGTGTCAAAGAAGGCCCGTTTGCGGACTTTAATGGCTCAGTTGAAGAAGTGAATTACGAGAAGAACAAAGTGCGCGTGGCAGTCACCATTTTTGGTCGCTCCACGCCAGTTGAGCTTGAGTTTTCGCAGGTAGAAAAGACCTGAGATAACTGAGATGTTCTGGGTCAGACCACTTGCGCAGCAACGTGCTCTGACCATCCTGAGAATTTGTGGGTCAGACCACTTGCGCAGCAACGTGCTCTGACCCCAACTGATAGAGAAAGTTAATTCGTGTTTCCCCGACTCGGCACGAATGGAAGAAGTGAGTCGTTAATCACGGGGAGCTGAGGTGTGCGTTGTGCATGCTGATGCGTCAGAACCCGCTAGGAGTTAAACATGGCGAAAAAAATCGTCGGTTTTGTCAAGCTGCAAGTGCCAGCTGGTAAGGCCAATCCATCCCCACCCATCGGCCCGGCATTGGGTCAACGCGGTTTGAACATCATGGAATTCTGCAAGGCATTCAATGCGCAGACTCAAGGTGTTGAGCCAGGTCTGCCGCTGCCCGTGGTGATCACTGCCTTTGCTGACAAGAGCTTCACTTTTGTCATCAAATCACCACCGTCCTCTGTGCTGATTAAAAAAGCAGTCAAACTGGACAAGGGTTCTTCCAATCCGCTGAAGACCAAGGTTGGCAAGATCACGCGTGCGCAGCTCGAAGAAATTGCCAAGACCAAGATGAAAGATTTGACTGCTGCTGACATGGATGCAGCTGTTCGTACCATCGCTGGCTCAGCTCGCTCGATGGGCGTGAATGTGGAGGGTGTCTAAATGGCTCACTTAACCAAAAAACAAAAGGCCCAGCAAGGCAAGGTAGACAACGGCAAGTTGTATGCGGTTGTGGATGCTTTGGGTTTGGTCAAAGAATTTGCCAACGCCAAGTTTGATGAATCCATCGACGTGGCCGTGCAGCTCGGTATTGATGCCAAGAAGTCAGACCAAGTGGTTCGTGGTGCGGTCGTGTTGCCTAACGGCACGGGTAAGATCAAGCGCGTGGCTGTGTTTGCGCAAGGCGCCAAGGCTGAAGAAGCCAAAGCTGCTGGTGCAGACATCGTGGGTATGGATGATCTGGCAGCCATGGTCAAAGCCGGCAACATGCCGTTTGATGTGGTGATTGCTGCACCTGATGCCATGCGTGTGGTGGGTACTTTGGGTCAGATTCTTGGCCCTCGTGGCTTGATGCCTAACCCGAAAGTTGGCACGGTGACTCCGGATGTGGCTGGTGCTGTGCGTAATGCCAAAGCAGGCCAGGTGCAGTTCCGTGTTGACAAGGCCGGCATTGTTCACTCCACCATTGGTCGTCGTTCGTTTGATACTGACAAGCTGCAAGGCAATTTGGCTGCACTGGTTGATGCTTTGGCCAAAGCCAAGCCCGCAACCAGCAAAGGTTTGTACCTGCGCAAGGTGGCTATTTCCAGCACCATGGGTGTGGGTGTCCGCGTAGATTTACAAACCATTGCAGCGTAACGCACGGAAAATGTGAGCAATCTGGTGGCCTGAAAAGGCTGCCTGACGTGGTGGGCTGCTTGCCCTGAGTGGACAAGCAGGCCATCCAAGACCGTTGGCGTGTAAAAAGTTTTGGCTTTGCGCACTTAATCGATAGACAGCCAACGCAGATGGCGATCCCGCTGCCAAGAACAACAAAAGTTCCGAAACAGTTGGTCGCTGAAATGTGGCGTGCTTGGTACGGTGTAACAAACACCAAAAGAGCACATTTTGAAGGAGTAGACCTTGAGTTTAAATCGCAGTGAGAAAGAAGCGGTCATCAGTGATGTGACTGGCCTCGCCGCTAAAGCTCAAACGCTCGTGATTGCGGAATACCGTGGCATCACGGTCGCTGACATGACCAAATTGCGCTCTACCGCGCGCAGCAACGGTGTGAGTCTGAGTGTGTTGAAAAACACCTTGGCTCGTCGTGCTGTCGCCGGTACAGGCTTTGAGGTGGTGTCTGACCAGATGACCGGTCCGCTGATCTATGGCTTCTCTGAAGATGCAGTGGCTGCCGCGAAAGTGGTGGCTGACTTCGCAAAAACCAATGACAAATTGGTGATTCGCGGTGGCGCATTTGCAGGCAAAGTTCTGGATGTCAACGGCGTTAAACAACTGGCAAGCATTCCCCCCAAGGAAGTGTTGTTGGCACAGTTGCTGGGCTTGATGCAATCTCCAATCTCTCGTACAGCACGCGTGCTGGCAGCGATTGCGGAGAAAAAAGGCGCTGGTGCAGAAGTTTCTGCCGAAGCAGTTGCAGCTTGAACGCTTGCAGCAAGACGTTACCAATATTGTTAGGAAATCAAAATGGCATTCGATAAAGACGCATTTTTGACCGCGCTCGACAGCATGACGGTCATGGAACTCAACGACCTGGTGAAAGCCATCGAAGAGAAATTTGGTGTGAGCGCAGCAGCCATGTCTGCTCCTGCAGCTGGCGGCGGTGCTGCTGCTGCCGTGGCTGAAGAAAAGACAGAGTTCAACGTGGTTCTGCTTGAAGCCGGCGCACAAAAAGTGTCTGTCATCAAGGCAGTTCGCGAAATCACCGGTCTGGGTCTGAAAGAAGCCAAAGACATGGTTGATGGCGCTCCCAAGAACGTCAAAGAAGGCGTTTCCAAGGCTGACGCAGATGCCGCTTTGAAGAAGCTGGTTGATGCTGGTGCCAAGGCCGAATTGAAATAATTCGGTTCTAACGAGGGCTGGAGCGCTGTCAAAGGCCTCCAGCCCTTGGTGTTTTCTAGAGAACACCGAAAAACATGTTTCTTTGATGTTTTTCAGTGTCTTCTAACCCCGACAGAAGAAGATGCCTTGGTTCGGGTTGCATGCAATGTGCGACCGTCCGCCAATGATTGGTAGTGGCCAATCACCAAGATTTTTAGTCGCCCAGGACCCCACAAAGTCTTCTAGTTGCCCGGAGATCTCATGGCTTACACATACACTGAACGCAAGCGGATTCGTAAAAATTTTGGTACCCGCGACAGCGTACTGAAAATCCCTTATTTGTTGCAAATGCAAAAAGACGCATACACCGCGTTTCTGCAAGCAGATGTTGCTCCTAAAAAGCGCACAAAAGAGGGACTTCAAGCTGCATTTGACGCTGCGTTTCCGATCGTCTCGCACAACGGTTTTGTCGAGATGAAATACCTGGACTACAACCTGGCCAAACCAGCGTTTGATGTACGTGAATGCCAAACGCGGGGCTTGACTTATGCCTCAGCGGTTCGTGCCAAAGTTCAGTTGATCATTTATGACCGTGAGTCCTCCACCACACAAAACAAAGTGGTCAAAGAGGTCAAGGAACAAGAGGTTTACATGGGTGAAGTGCCCTTGATGACCGAAAAGGGTTCCTTTGTGATCAACGGCACTGAACGCGTGATTGTGAGTCAGTTGCACCGCTCACCTGGTGTGTTTTTTGAACACGACAAGGGCAAGACCCACAGTTCTGGCAAGTTGCTGTTCTCGGCACGCATCATTCCTTATCGTGGTTCATGGCTCGACTTTGAGTTTGACCCCAAAGACATACTCTATTTCCGCGTCGATCGTCGGCGCAAGATGCCGGTAACGATTTTGCTCAAGGCGATTGGCTTGAACAACGAATCCATCTTAGCCAATTTCTTTGTGAATGATAATTTTCGCCTGATGGACAGTGGTGCGCAGATGGAATTTGTGTCCGAGCGCCTGCGTGGTGAAGTCGCCCGCTTTGACATCACCGACAAGAGCGGCAAGGTGGTGGTGGCTAAAGAAAAACGTGTCACGGCACGTCACACCCGTGAGTTGGAGCAATCCGAAACCACCCACATTTCTGTACCCGAGGACTTTTTGATCGGTCGCATCGTGGCCCGTAATGTGGTGGATGCAGAAACCGGTGAAATTTTGGCCAAGGCCAATGAAGAGCTGACCGAAGTATTGCTGAAGAAACTGCGTTCCTCTGGCGTGCAGGACTTGGCGTGCATTTACACCAATGAACTCGACCAAGGGGCTTACATTTCACAAACCTTGCGTACCGATGAAACGGTGGACGAGTTTGCTGCGCGTGTGGCCATTTACCGCATGATGCGCCCAGGCGAGCCGCCTACAGAGGATGCCGTGCAGGCACTCTTCCAGCGCTTGTTCTACAACCCGGACACCTACGATCTGTCACGTGTGGGGCGCATGAAATTCAACGCCAAAATGGGACGGCCGGAGTCTACTGGCCTGATGGTGTTGACCAATGAAGATATCTTGGCTGTGGTCAAGGTGTTGGTTGATTTGCGTAACGGCCATGGGCAAGTGGATGACATCGATCACTTGGGCAATCGTCGTGTGCGTTGCGTCGGTGAGCTGGCTGAAAACCAATACCGCATGGGTTTGGCTCGTATTGAAAAAGCTGTGAAAGAGCGTTTGGGTCAGGCCGAACAAGAACCCTTGATGCCGCACGACCTGATCAACAGCAAGCCGATATCTGCTGCACTGAAAGAATTTTTTGGTGCTTCGCAGCTTAGCCAGTTCATGGATCAGACCAACCCGCTGTCAGAAATCACGCACAAACGCCGTGTGTCGGCCCTTGGCCCAGGTGGTTTGACGCGTGAGCGCGCAGGCTTTGAAGTGCGCGACGTGCATGTGACCCACTACGGACGCGTGTGCCCGATTGAAACGCCAGAAGGCCCCAACATCGGCTTGATCAACTCAATGGCCTTGTATGCGCGTTTGAATGAATATGGTTTCATTGAAACCCCTTACCGTCGTGTGGTTGACGGTAAGGTCTCGATGGACATTGACTATTTGTCAGCCATTGAAGAAGGCAAATACGTGATTGCCCAGGCCAATGCGGCGCTGGACAAGGACGGCCGCCTGACCGGTGAATTGATTTCTGCACGTGAAGCCGGTGAAACAGTGATGGTGGCGGCAGATCGGATTCAGTACATGGATGTGTCGCCCGCGCAAATCGTCTCGGTAGCGGCATCTTTGGTGCCGTTCCTTGAGCACGACGATGCCAACCGCGCTTTGATGGGGGCCAACATGTCCCGGCAGGCCGTGCCTGTGCTGCGCCCCGAAAAGCCCATGGTGGGCACTGGCATTGAGCGTGTGGCGGCAGTGGACTCGGGCACCGTGGTGGTGGCGACCCGTGGTGGCGTGGTGGACTACGTGGATGCGACCCGTGTGGTGGTGCGCGTCAACGACTCAGAAGCCCAGGCAGGTGAAGTGGGTGTGGACATTTACAACCTGATCAAGTACCAGCGTTCCAACCAGAACACCAATATTCATCAACGTCCTGTGGTTAAAAAAGGCGATGTGTTGGCCAAGGGAGATGTGATTGCGGATGGTGCTTCGACCGATTTGGGTGAGTTGGCACTGGGGCAAAACATGCTCATTGGCTTCATGACCTGGAACGGCTATAACTTTGAAGACTCGATTTTGATCAGTGAACGTGTGGTGGCGGATGACCGTTACACCTCCATCCACATTGAAGAACTGGTGGTCATGGCACGTGACACCAAGTTGGGTGCTGAAGAAATCACACGTGATATTCCTAACTTGAGCGAACAGCAGCTGAATCGACTGGACGAATCCGGCATCATTTACGTGGGTGCAGAAGTGCAGCCCGGTGACACACTGGTGGGCAAGGTCACCCCCAAAGGCGAAACCACGCTGACTCCAGAAGAAAAACTGTTGCGCGCCATCTTTGGTGAAAAAGCCAGCGACGTGAAAGACACCTCGCTGCGTGTAGACCAGGGTTCACACGGCACGGTGATTGATGTACAGGTTTTCACCCGTGAAGGCATTGTTCGTGATCGTCGCGCACAGCAGATCATTGACGATGAGCTCAAACGCTTCCGCCTTGACCTCAATGACCAGTTGCGTATTGTTGAAGCGGATGCCTTTGACCGGATCGAGAAACTGTTGGTGGGAAAAGCTGCTAACGGCGGCCCCAACAAGCTGCCCAAGGGCACCAAACTTGACAAGGCTTACCTGGCGTCTGTTGAGAAATTCCATTGGTTTGACATCCGTCCGGCCGATGAGGATATTTCTGCACAGATGGAAAGCATCAAGAACGGGCTGGAACAAACCCGTCACAACTTTGACCTGGCTTTTGAAGAAAAGCGCAAGAAATTGACGCAAGGTGACGATTTGCCGGCTGGCGTGCTGAAAATGGTCAAGGTGTATGTAGCCGTTAAACGCCATTTGCAACCCGGTGACAAGATGGCGGGGCGCCACGGTAACAAAGGTGTGGTTTCGAAAATTTTACCAGTTGAAGACATGCCGCACATGGCCGACGGCACACCTTGCGACATCGTGTTGAATCCGCTGGGCGTGCCCTCACGGATGAACATCGGTCAGGTGCTTGAAGTTCACCTGGGTTGGGCCGGCAAAGGCATTGGCCAGCGCATTGGTGATATGCTGCAATCTGAATCGCGCGTGGCTGAGCTTCGGGCTTTCTTGGAGCAGGTCTATAACACCACCGGGCGCAAAGAAGACTTGTCCAAGCTCAGCGATGGGCAATTGCTGGAAATGTCTGAAAACCTGGCTTCTGGCATGCCCTTTGCCACCCCAGTGTTTGACGGCGCATCAGAAGACGAAATCCGAGCTATGCTGCAGCTGGCTTACCCCGCTGAAGTTGCAGCTGCCAAGGGCCTTACACCCACACGCACACAAGCCTATTTGTACGATGGACGCACAGGGGATCGCTTTGAGCGCCCCGTGACGGTGGGCTACATGCATTACCTGAAGCTTCACCACTTGGTGGACGACAAGATGCACGCCCGCTCCACTGGCCCCTACAGCTTGGTGACGCAGCAACCTTTGGGCGGCAAGGCGCAGTTTGGTGGTCAACGTTTCGGTGAAATGGAAGTGTGGGCGCTGGAAGCTTATGGCGCTTCTTATACCTTGCAGGAAATGCTCACCGTCAAGTCTGACGACGTGCAAGGCCGTACCAAGGTGTATGAGAGCATCGTCAAGGGCGAGCACTCCATCGAAGCCGGTATGCCGGAATCGTTCAACGTGCTGGTCAAGGAAATCCGCTCGCTGGGTCTGGACATCGAGCTGGAACGCTCGTAATTGTTTGAAATAACTTTGCGGGACAGCCCAAGATTCGCCATGCGAATTTGCTCTGTCCGCAACTAATTAATGGATACAAAGTCATGAAATCATTACTCGACCTGTTCAAGCAATTCACGCCTGATGAGCATTTTGATGCCATCACCATTGGCATGGCCTCGCCCGAGAAAATTCGGTCCTGGTCTTTTGGCGAAGTGAAAAAGCCAGAAACCATCAATTACCGCACCTTCAAACCCGAGCGCGATGGTCTTTTTTGTGCCAAGATTTTTGGTCCTATCAAAGACTACGAATGCTTGTGCGGCAAATACAAGCGCCTCAAGCACCGTGGTGTGATTTGCGAAAAATGCGGCGTTGAAGTCACGCAGACCAAGGTGCGCCGCGAGCGCATGGGGCACATCGACCTGGCTGCGCCTTGTGCCCACATCTGGTTCCTGAAATCCCTGCCCAGCCGCTTGGGTTTGGTGCTGGACATGACCCTGCGCGACATTGAACGCGTGCTGTATTTTGAAGCTTATGTGGTGACCGATCCTGGCATGACTCCGCTGAAAAAATTCAGCATCATGTCTGAAGACGACTTCGATGCCAAGTTCAAGGAATATGGCGACGAATTTCAGGCCAAGATGGGCGCGGAAGGTGTCAAGGAATTGCTCCAAAACCTCGACATCGACAGCGAAATAGAAAAACTGCGCAATGACCCCAGTGGCTCAGAACTGAAGATCAAGAAAAACACCAAGCGCCTCAAATTGCTTGAGGCTTTCAAAAAATCGGGCATCAAGCCCGAGTGGATGGTGTTGGATGTGCTGCCGGTCTTGCCGCCTGACCTGCGTCCGTTAGTGCCCCTGGACGGTGGTCGTTTTGCCACATCCGATCTGAATGACCTGTATCGCCGCGTGATTAACCGCAACAGCCGTTTGCGTCGTTTGCTGGAACTCAAGGCGCCAGAAATCATTGCCCGCAACGAAAAACGCATGCTGCAAGAAGCGGTGGACTCGCTGCTGGACAACGGTCGCCGTGGCAAGGCCATGACCGGGGCCAACAAGCGTGCACTCAAATCCTTGGCGGACATGATCAAGGGCAAGGGTGGCCGTTTCCGCCAGAACTTGCTGGGCAAGCGGGTGGATTACTCGGGTCGTTCAGTGATCGTGGTGGGGCCAACGCTCAAGCTGCATCAGTGTGGTTTGCCCAAGTTGATGGCTTTGGAATTGTTCAAGCCTTTCATTTTTGCCCGTCTCGAAGCCATGGGCATTGCGACCACCATCAAGGCGGCCAAGAAAGAAGTTGAATCTGGTACGCCGGTGGTGTGGGACATCCTGGAAGAAGTGATCCGTGAACATCCGGTGATGCTCAACCGTGCCCCCACCTTGCACCGCTTGGGCATTCAAGCGTTTGAGCCAATTTTGATTGAAGGCAAAGCGATTCAGTTGCACCCCTTGGTGTGTGCCGCATTCAATGCCGACTTTGACGGTGACCAAATGGCTGTGCACGTACCTCTGTCGGTAGAGGCGCAAATGGAAGCCCGCACGCTGATGCTGGCCTCTAACAACGTGTTGTTCCCGTCCAATGGTGAGCCGTCCATTGTGCCGTCGCAAGACGTGGTGCTGGGCTTGTACTACACCACCCGTGACCGCATCAACGGCAAGGGCGAGGGCTTGATTTTCTCGGACGTGAGCGAGGTGCAGCGCGCTTTTGACGCGGGTGAAGTGGAAATGAGTGCACGCATCAACGTGCGTTTGACCGAATACACCAAGAACAAGGAAACCGGTGAACTGGTGCCGTCCACCAAGTTATGGGAAACCACAGCAGGGCGCGCCTTGTTGTCCGAAATCCTGCCAAGGGGTTTGCCTTTCTCAAACATCAACAAGGCGTTGAAGAAGAAAGAAATTTCCAAACTCATCAATGTGTCGTTCCGTAAATGCGGTCTGAAAGAGACCGTGGTTTTTGCCGACAAATTGCTGCAATACGGCTACCGATTGGCCACACGTTCTGGCATCTCGATCTCGATCGAAGACATGCTGGTGCCGACCGAAAAGCCCGGCATCATCGAGCGTGCCGAAAACGAGGTCAAGGAAATCGCCCAGCAGTACACCTCTGGTTTGGTCACTGCCGGTGAGCGCTACAACAAGGTGGTGGACATTTGGGGTAAATCTGGTGACGAAGTGGCCAAGGTGATGATGGCGCAACTCTCCAAAGAGACCGTCACCGATCGCCATGGCAACCAGGTGCCGCAGGAGTCCTTCAACTCGATTTACATGATGGCTGACTCTGGTGCCCGGGGTTCTCCAGCCCAGATTCGTCAGGTGGCCGGGATGCGCGGTTTGATGGCCAAGCCGGATGGCTCCATCATCGAGACACCCATTACCGCCAACTTCCGCGAAGGCCTAAACGTGTTGGAGTACTTCATCTCCACCCACGGTGCGCGTAAAGGCTTGGCTGATACCGCTTTGAAAACGGCCAACTCAGGTTACCTGACACGTCGTCTGGTGGATGTGACCCAAGACTTGGTGGTGACTGAGCAAGATTGCGGTACCCATAGCGGTTACCTGATGCGCGCCATCGTCGAAGGTGGTGAGACGATTGAATCACTGCGCGACCGCATTTTGGGACGCACCACGGCAGAGGACGTGCTTCACCCTGAAAACCAGTCGGTGTTGGCAAACGCTGGCACCATGCTCGACGAAGATTTGATTGACGAGTTGGAAGCTGCTGGTGTGGACGAAGTCAAGGTGCGTACTGCGTTGACCTGTGAAACACGCTTTGGTATTTGCGCCAAATGCTATGGCCGTGACCTGGGTCGTGGTGGCTTGGTCAACGGTGGCGAAGCTGTGGGTGTGATCGCGGCCCAGTCGATTGGCGAACCCGGCACACAGTTGACAATGCGTACCTTCCACATCGGCGGTGCCGCCTCGCGTGCGGCCATTGCGTCAAGTGTGGAAGCCAAATCCAACGGCAACATTGGCTTTAACGCCACGATGCGCTATGTCACCAATGGCAAAGGCGAATTGGTGGTGATTTCTCGCTCCGGCGAAATCGTCATTCATGACGAACATGGTCGTGAGCGTGAACGCCATAAAGTGCCCTATGGCGCGGTGCTGACCGTGAAGGCTGATCAAGCCGTCAAGGCCGGTGCGATACTTGCCAATTGGGATCCATTGACACGCCCCATCATCACGGAATACGCAGGTAAAGCCTTGTTCGAAAACGTGGTTGAAGGCTTGACCGTGGCCAGACAGGTGGACGATGTCACCGGCCTGTCCACCTTGGTCGTGATCGACCCGAAACACCGTGGCTCTGCCAAAGTGGTTCGCCCCATCGTTAAGCTAATCGATGCATCTGGCAATGAAGTGAAGATTCCTGGTACCGATCACTCGGTGACGATCGGTTTTCCGATTGGCGCTTTGGTGCAAGTGCGTGACGGCCAGGATGTGGGTCCAGGCGAAGTGCTGGCACGTATCCCGGTTGAAGGTCAAAAGACCCGCGACATTACTGGCGGTCTGCCGCGTGTGGCCGAGTTGTTTGAAGCACGCTCGCCCAAAGACAAGGGCATGCTGGCTGAGATGACAGGTACGGTTTCTTTCGGCAAAGAAACCAAAGGCAAGATCCGACTGCAGATCACCGATCCAGAAGGCAAAGTTTGGGACGAACTGGTGCCCAAAGAAAAGAACATCTTGGTGCACGAAGGCCAGATCGTCAACAAGGGCGAAGTGGTGGTAGACGGCCCGGCTGACCCACAAGACATCTTGCGTTTGTTGGGTGCTGAAGAATTGGCGCGTTACATCGTTGACGAGGTGCAGGACGTGTACCGCTTGCAAGGTGTGAAGATCAATGACAAGCACATTGAAGTGATTGTTCGCCAGATGTTGCGCCGTGTGGTGGTGGAAGCTGCGGGTGACTCGAACTACATCAACGGTGAGCAGGTGGAACGCTCTGAAATGCTCAACACCAATGATGCCTTGCGTGCCGAAGGCAAGGTTCCCGCGACCTACACCAATTTGTTGTTGGGTATCACCAAGGCTTCTTTGTCTACTGACAGCTTCATCAGCGCGGCTTCGTTCCAGGAAACCACGCGTGTGCTGACCGAAGCGGCCATCATGGGCAAGCGCGATGGTTTACGCGGTCTGAAAGAAAACGTGATTGTGGGTCGCTTGATTCCAGCGGGTACGGGCTTGGCCTACCACGAAGCGCGCAAGGTTCGTGAAAACATGGACGATGCTGAGCGCCGTGCCATCGCCGAAGCCGAGGCGGCTGAATTGGCAGGTAACGAGGAAGCTGAAGCCGAGCAAGGCGAGGGTGCGGCCACTGACTAAGCGGATTTAGCTATTAAAAATATAGTGCCTCAACCCCTTTTATTAAGGGCTTGGGGCATTTTTATTGCAAATAAAAATGATGACTTATGGTAACGCACCTCCTTTATGGAGGCAATTGCAATTGACTGCCAAGGTGTTGCATCTGATACGCCAAGGACGTTCGGGTACTGTCGCGTTGGAGGACGTTGGTGCTGACCTGCGTCCAGGGGTTCAGGCGTTAAGCTTTGCCGTTCTTCGATCACTTGGGCTTGCTCAGGCCTTGACGAAACTGTTGGCAAAACGCGCCCCACCCTCCCCGGTTGACGACCTGCTGTGCACGGCTCTCGCTCTCATGTGTCAAGATAACGGCTCTTTGTATGACTCGTTTACGTTGGTCAATCAGACCGTTGAAGCTGCAAAAAAAACAGCAACAACCAAACCGAGAGCAGCTTTCATCAATGCCTGTTTGCGACGCTTTCTGCGCGAACGTGCTGCTTTGATAGAGCAGGCACTGCGAGACGTATCTGCCCAATGGAATCATCCTGAATGGTGGATCAATCATCTTCAAAACGATTGGCCGCAGGATTGGCAGTCTATTTTGAAAGCCAATAATCGTCATGCACCATTGACCTTGCGTGTTAATACACGGCGCATTGAGCGAGCTGTCTATCTTGACAGACTCAAAGAAAACGGCATTGAAGCGATACCTGTAGCTGAAAGTGGTGTGCAGCTGGTTGGGGCAGTGGTGGTGCATCAATTGCCGGGGTTTAATGAGGGTTGGGTTTCAGTTCAAGATGGCGCGGCACAACTGGCCGCACCTTTGTTGCTGGATGGGTTCAAGCAGAGTTCTTGTTTGCGTGTGTTGGATGCATGCGCCGCGCCTGGTGGCAAAACGGCGCATTTGCTTGAAAGGGCAGATGTTGATGTGACCGCCTTGGAGATAGATCTCTTGCGGTGCGAACGTATTCACCAAAACCTGAATCGATTGGGTTTGAAGGCTAGGGTGGTCACGTGTGATGCCACTGATGTGTCTGCATGGTGGGATGGTGAGCTGTTTGATTTGGTCTTGCTGGACGCGCCTTGCTCGGCTTCGGGTATCGTGCGCCGACATCCTGACATACGGTGGTTGCGATCTGAGGGCGATATTGCACAACTTGCAAACATTCAGTCGCGACTGTTGAACGCTTTGTGGCAAGTGCTTAAACCTGGGGGGCGGTTGCTGTACAGCACTTGCTCGGTGTTTAAAGCAGAAGGGTGTTTGCAAATCAAGGCGTTTCTTGCCAGCAACACTCAGGCTACGTTATTGGCTTCGCCTGGACATTTGTTGCCAGGTTTTTCTGAGTCGGATACCAGCTCGGCAGACAATGGTGCTGGTGATCATGATGGCTTTTATTACGCATTGCTTGACAAAACGTTGGTCTAACTGGCTGACGTTGTTTTGTGTGGCGACACTTTTTTGGGGTGTCGCCCCATGGGCGCGTGCACAGACCGTGCCGACAACGCCAATTGGTGAACCTTTGCTCAAGTTCGAACGGTATGACAACAGCCTTTGGTTGTCTGCCCAACTCCAATTTGATTTGCCCTTGGTGGTTGAGGATGCCTTGTTGAAAGGCATCCCAATCTATTTCGTAGCTGAGGTCGATGTTCTTCGTGAACGTTGGTACTGGACTAACCGAAAGCTGATCAGCCTGCAGCGAAATTTACGTCTGTCTTACCATCCGTTGACACGTCGCTGGCGGTTGAATGTTTCCGCAGGAGAAGTAGCAGAATCTTCGCAGGGGCTGGCTTTAAATCAGAATTTTGATAATTTGGAAGCTGCCATGGATGCGGTGCGTCGCATTTCCCATTGGCGCATTGCTGAGCTTGTGGATATTGAGCCCGGTGCCACGCATTTTGTAGAGTTTCGTTTCCGTCTAAATTTGACGCAGTTGCCAAGGCCGTTGCAGATTGGCACATTGGGACAATCTGAATGGCGAATTCAACTTTCAGCCAAGCAGAATGTTAGTCTGGATGTCAGTAAATGAGTGATCACTCGCGCAAAACATCCATGATGAACAAGAATTCACCTTCCTACCGTTGGACGGTTGGACTGGGTCTGACCGCAATGGTGTCCATCGGATTGGTGCTTCTTTTTTTATTGACTCAAGCTACCAGCAACCGTGATCTGTATGAGCGTAACTACGCCGAACTTTTAGTCGTCAATATGGTGGTGGCGGGGCTGCTATTGCTGGTGATTCTTTGGATTGCGTATCGGCTTGTTTTACGGCTGAGGCAGAAAAAATTTGGTAGTCGTTTACTGGTCAAATTAGCTGCAGTATTTGCATTAGCAGGGTTTGCACCAGGCGTGTTGATTTATGTGGTCTCGTATCAATTTGTGAGCCGTTCAATTGAGAGTTGGTTTGACATCAAGGTCGAAGGTGCACTGGAGGCAGGGCTGAATTTAGGGCGTACTACGCTTGAGACGCTGTCTTCTGATCTGGCAAACAAGACGCGCGCTGCAGCAAGTCAGCTCACAACAGTGCCCGATTCCCGTGCCGCATTGCAATTGGAGCGCACGCGTGATGCCATGGCTGCTGATGACTTGATGTTGTGGAATGAATCCGGACAATTAATTGCAGCAGCCGGACAGGCGCGATACCAACTCAATCCTTATGCGCCCACCAAAGCTCAGTTTCGCTCTGCACGAGACCAACAAGTCGTGACATGGATTGATGGATTGGATGATGCCACCCTGGGGGCGAACGTTGATGCCAGTATTAAATCCTTGGTACTCATTAAAAGTGAGGGAATCAGCGCACTGAGCGAGGCGCGTTATTTGGTGGCTGTGAAATCACTGCCTACCTCTTTGGTGCGCAATGCATTGGAGGTGAATCAGGCCAATAGAGAGTATCAAGAACGTGCCTTGGCGCGTGATGGATTGCGTCGCATGTACATTGGTACGCTGACGTTGAGTCTTTTCATGGCAGTGTTCGGTGGCGTTCTTTTGGCAGTGTTTTTAGGCAATCAGATTGCCCGTCCACTTTTGCTCTTGGCTGATGGTGTGCGTGAAGTTGCTGCGGGTGATCTGACTCCGAAAACCAGTTTGCGAGGCAAGGATGAACTTGATGGTTTGACGCGCGCATTTGCGGTGATGACACAACAACTCGCAGATGCGCGTCAAGCAGTTCAGCTCAGCATGGTGCAAGTTAATGCGGCGCGAGCCAATCTGCAAACTATTTTGGACAATTTGACAGCAGGTGTCATTGTTCTCAATTCAGAAGGGCGGATTGTGTCTTCCAACCCAGGAGCCACCCGAATTTTGCGTTTGCCATTGGCTGCTCATGAAGGAAAACGTTTGATTGAAATTGATGGATTGCAACGTTTTGGGCAAAGTGTTGAAGAGCAATTTCGGAATTTTTTGGCCTATTCGCCTGAACGTAGCCTGGATCATTGGCAGCAATCTTTTGAGCTGAGTGGGCATCATGATGTACCCAATGATCGTCCGGTGAAAGATGCCATTACGCTCGTAGCCAGGGGCGCGGAATTGCCGGGCAGTCAGTGGCTACTGGTGTTTGATGACATTTCGGAGATAGTTTCTGCACAAAGAGCGCAAGCTTGGGGAGAAGTGGCTCGAAGACTCGCGCATGAAATCAAAAACCCTTTGACCCCGATACAGCTTTCCGCTGAAAGATTAGAGATGAAGCTCTCTGGAAAGATAGCTGCTCCCGAACAAGTCCTTTTAACCAAATCTGTAAAAACCATCGTGGATCAAGTGGATGCCATGAAGCGTTTGGTTAACGAATTTCGCGACTATGCGCGACTGCCTGCTGCGGAGCTCAAGCCCGTGGATATCAATGGACTTGTCCTTGATGTGCTTAACTTATATGGCAATGAAGATGTGCAAGTGCCTGTGCGTTCTGAGTTGGATGCCAGCTGCCCTTTAATTCAGGGGGATGCACAGCAATTACGCCAAGTGCTTCACAACCTGCTGCAAAATGCACTAGATGCTACCTGTAGTGCGCAAAAAAAGGGGAGTGAGTCGGCGGTGGTGCTAAAGACACAATGGGTTCAAAACTTGCATCAAGTAAGACTGGTGGTTCAGGATTGCGGCACAGGGTTTCCTGACTACATTCTTAAGCGAGTGTTTGAACCCTACGTGACTACCAAAGACAAAGGAACGGGGTTGGGTCTGGCGGTAGTTAAAAAAATTGCTGATGAACACGGGGCTCACGTGAAGATTTCCAATCGCGTGATAAGTGGTGATCTTTGCGGGGCGCAAGTCTCTATATCATTTGCAATCGCTGATGATTTGATCTCTACACCAGTTTAGGTCTATCTATCGCTGTTATTTTTTAAGGGAAACGCGACAACATGGCAAATATTTTGGTGGTGGATGACGAACTGGGCATTCGTGATTTGCTAAGTGAAATTTTGAACGACGAAGGGCATACTGTTGAAGTGGCAGAGAATGCTGCTCAAGCAAGAGCCGCTCGTCTGCGCGAGTGCCCAGACTTGGTTTTGCTCGACATCTGGATGCCTGATACTGATGGCGTCACCCTGCTCAAGGAGTGGTCTGCATCCGGTGTTTTGACAATGCCAGTCATCATGATGAGTGGCCACGCCACCATAGACACGGCGGTGGAGGCAACGCGTATTGGCGCTTTGGCATTTTTAGAGAAGCCAATCACTTTGCAAAAACTGCTTAAGGCAGTTGAGCAGGGTTTGGCACGTAATCGGTCAATCGGTTATTCAACCGTAACTCGCAGTTTGGAGCCTTGTGGTGGTGTTCGGACACCACGCTTGTCAGATGACCCGGTTGGTGAAAAAAAATCGCTGTCTGAAGACGCTGTTGACTCGCTTGGTGCGCAAATGTTTGTGCTAGATAAACCGTTGCGAGAGGGACGAGATGAATACGAAAAAGCATATTTTGAGTTTCATTTGACCAAAGAGAATGGCTCCATGACGCGTGTAGCAGAAAAAACCGGACTTGAACGCACTCATCTTTACCGCAAACTCAAGCAATTAGGGGTCGACTTGATGCGTAAACGCGGATAAAAAATCTTTGCTTCGTCAAACCAAGCTTGTAACAATGCTATAATTTTAGGCTAGGCCCGGTAGCTCAGTCGGTAGAGCAGAGGATTGAAAATCCTTGTGTCGGTGGTTCGATTCCGCCCCAGGCCACCAGATAAATAAAGGGTTTGTTACTATAAAAACTGTAGCAAACCCTTTTTCTTTTGTTGCGATGTAACGGCGGATGTAAGACGGTTTTACCAATCCATCTCCAGCAAAGCCACGGTTTAGGGTTTCGTAACAGTCACGAAAATTCAGCAGGCTTAAAAAACCCGGCACAGCGTCCGGGTCGGTTGTTGACACCAGAGCGGCTCAGGCGGGTTTGTCTGGCGCGGTTGGCACAGTTGCACCAGCAGATTGATTTAGGCCAGCGTAGGGCTATCTGATGCGTTGCTGGCGTATTGGCTTGCACCAGGCGCTCCACCAATGGCAAACCATGCGGTCGGCGTGTAGGTTCATAGCGTAAACCTATCAAAACAGCATGGCACGGATAATGCAACCCGCAATAAGTGTGCCTGATAGGTCTTGGCTATTTTGTCGCTACTCCACTTTTCATAGCAGGCATAAAAAAACCCAGCGAATTTAATCACCGGGCTTTCAACCTTGAATTAATTGCAATTAATCAATTAATTCGTTAACGCAACACAGTTGCATTTTCTACCAAACCCGGTAATCAGGTTCAAAAATTCGAATTGAGCCGACTATCGAGCCTCCGCCGCGTGTGTCATTGTGTGCGGCACGCCAGGGTCCCCCTGTGTCCACTACGGCGCAGAGCGGCAGCCCAGCCCCTACAGCGGCCCCAGCGCAGCCACCACGTCGCGCAGGTCACTACACCCAGGCCAGCCGAACCGAATGAATCGGCCACCAATGCGTGCGGCCCCGCTGTTCATGCGTTCAAACCAGGGCACGGCAGGATGCGCCTTCAGTGCCATCAGCACCTCGCGCAATGCAGCGGCTTCGTGCTTGCTGTTGGCACGCGGTGTCTGTTGCTCCATGCCGAACAAATCAACTGGCACGGCAGGGCATGGCTTACCCATGTTGCGCTCCTTTCAGTTCCAGCAGGTAGCGGGTCGCAATGTTTGCGGCCGCAGAGTTGCCGTGGCGGTCGGGGTGACACAGTTGAATCAAGCGGCGCAACATGCCGGATTCAATCGGCATCACGGCTGGCGCTGTTGGTGTCGGTGCGGTCTTGCCCTTTTGCGCCAGGTAGCAGGTCACGCAAAGTCGTTTCCACGGCGCATCTTGAATGAACACCCTGGTCTTGCAGGTCGGGCATAACACCCTTGCACCAAAATGAAAGTCATTCATGGTCTGCCTCCCAGCGCTCATAAGCGATATTCATGGCGGCGGCACTTGCGTAAAAAACGCATGTGCACAGGTAGTCGGGGTCAACCTTAATAACGGTCGATGGTTCACCCCAAAACCACTCGAACAATTGCGCCCGTCCGAACCCGGCAGCGGTCAGCGCCAGTAAGCAGCCTTGGTGATTCACCGTACCGTCATCATTCAGCGAATGAAAGAACATACCTTGTTTTGGCTCGGTAAGTTCGTCCGTTCCCGTCCGTTCCCGTCCGTTCCCGTCCGTTCCCGTCCGTTCCCGTCCGTTCCCGTCCGTTCCCGTGCGTTCCCGTGCGTTCCCAGCGTTCCGGGAATGAACGGAAACCGGGCGGTCGGATATCAATATTGAATTGATTCCGTCCGTTCCCAACTGATTTTCTCTAGGGAACGAACGGAATTGGGCACGAACGGAATTGGGCTTATTCATGGTCGGCCTCCTTGCTCTCACCGTCTGGCGCGGGAACGAACGGAATTGGCTCTTTTTGCCAACTTGCGGGTATCACCATCTTGTCAGCAGGCAGTACGCCACCAGACAAAATGGCCTCATGTTCAGCGGTTGAAAAGTTCACCAAAAAAGCGGCTCGCTTGTTGTTGGTGCGAACCTTGGCGGGAACCGTCACCTCAAACAGCCAACGCTCACTAAGAAGGTTTTCCAGCATCGCCACCACGTCCGAAGTCTTGCGGCGAACCTTGGCTTTGACCCCGGCACGGTTCAGTGGATTACCTGCCAGCCATGCCACCTGTACAGCGTCCCTTATGTCGTTGCGTAGACTGGCCTCGTCCTCTTTTTGCTGTTGCTCTGCGGCCTGTTCTGCGGCCTCTTTGCGGCTTTGTTGGGCAGGGCTTGCAATGCCCCAGCGCAGCAGCACAGTTTCAAGATTGCCGAACTCATCGGGCGCGGTCGTCTGTGCCGTGTAGCTGGTAATTTCAAGCTCGGGCCACTTCGCTTCGAATCGCTTTTTGCCTTGAATCAGATAGCGGCTTTCGCCCTCGCGAATCAAAAACATGGTCTGGTTTGCATCGCCCTCGATAGCACTCGCACCCCGGCTTGTCAGTGCGTCACTGCGAGTCAGATTTTCTTTTGCAACATGGCCGATTAGCCAAACTGGCAAACCGTCGAAGCCTTGTTTCAATGCGGCCATCATTCGCGAAGCCTCGGCATTGTCGTTTTCGTTGTCCAACGCCAGCACAGCGGATTTAGTGTCAAACACCACCAAGGGCAACACTTTCACGCCCTCCACCGACCGGGTGAACTGTTCCCGGTAAGTAGTCCCAACGGTTGCAACAAAAGCCGGGTCAAGTCGAACGGCCTCCACGATATGAACGCGCTCACGTACCAGGTCAAGGCCGATAACTAAATTTGAATGAAGCGTCAGCCCTGCCAGGATTCGCCGGGCCTGTTCTGCATCCTCGGTTACATAGACAACATGCCTCCATTGGCGCGGCATCAGTTCATCACCATGTAGCCCGGCGGCGGTCAGTGCCAGGGGCAGCAGCGCAGTCGTTTTGCCTATGCCATGCGCCCCAGCGATTGAAACGACACCATGCCCGATAAACCCCGGTATGACCCAGCGCGGCGGCTTGGCAGCGCCATCAATATCGATGTATCGCGCCAGCGGGTGAACCTTGGGTTCAGGCTTGGGCGGCTCGGTTGCACTTTCCAGCAGCGCGGCCAGCACGTCGAACCCGTCACGCGCCAGCAGGTCGTTAGCGTCGAAGTTGCTGGGTGAACCATCGGGCATCACAGCCACAGCAGCGCCGATTTCAGCGGCTATCTTGTGGGCATCGTTTTCTTTGCCAGCATCAGGCACTAGCACCAGACGGGCGGTGTTGTCTTGCTGGCGCAATGCCCCAGCCACCTTGCCCACGTTACCCCAGCCGAACGCCACCACGGCAGCGGCCCCGGTTGCCTGCCAGCACGCCCATGCTTGCCCAACACCTTCAACGATATAAACCGTATGGCTTGTTTCTATTTTGCCCACGGTGAACCAGCCTTCTACCTTGCAGCCTGGCAGGTTCAGTTTGCCGGGTTTGCCAGCAGCTTTCAGGCGTTGGGCAACATCGGGCGGCGGTATCAGTTGCAGCGTCGATAGCGTGCCATCGGTAGCCACGCAAGGCACCACCAGCGAACCAGCCATTGATTCGCCCATGATTCGCAATGGGTCGTCATCAGCCAGCACTCGCAGGGCATCCAGCGGCACGCTAACAGCCCCCTTGCTGACAATGTAGCCATGCGTAGTGGTCGCAGGCAGGCAGCGTGCCCAAACCTCGGCAGCACTCATACCAGGGGCAGGCTTGCGCGGCGGCTCCACGGGCTTCGGTGTGGGTCTGGTTGAAGCTGGTCGTGGCGGTGCATTGCCATTGATTCGCCAGCCATATTCGGCAGCGGTTTTGAACAATGTGCCAGCCTGAATTGGCCCGGTTGCGTCAATACTTTTCCAGCGGGCGCGGCAGTCTGATTCGCCCTTAAAGTTGCTAGCACCTTGGCACCACGTCAACCAGTCGGCAAAGTCAACCCCGGCGGCTT